>OOCW01000336.1_pt1 | contig 48938 bp, 41 predicted proteins | sample 1671201 | NCBI WGS metagenome assembly OOCW01 (sample SAMN06348132, study PRJEB24527) | human gut metagenome | biome: human gut; feature: ankylosing spondylitis patient; material: feces | host: Homo sapiens | place: China | collected 2015-10
CCTTGATATATAAAGAATTTAAAAGAAAAGTAGTGTAAAAAACTTTACACTAACAAAAATAAAAAGGGGGATTACAAATGAGAGAAATACATATATCAGAAATTATTAGCACGGTAAGAGATCTATGTATAGAATCAAACTATTATTTATCAAGTGATGTAAAGGAATCTTTATGCAAGGCTAAAGAAGATGAAACATGGCCATTAGCAGAAAATGTTTTAGATCAATTAATATTAAACTCCAATATTGCTCAAAAGGAAGATATGCCAATATGTCAAGATACAGGTATGGCATGTGTATTTGTAGAAATTGGACAAGAAGTACATATAGTTGGTGGACTATTACAAGATGCTATTAATGAAGGGGTCAGAAGAGGATATGATGAAGGGTTTCTAAGAAAATCAGTAGTTAAGGATCCTATCCATAGAGTTAATACAAAGGATAATACACCTGCTATTATTTATTATGATATAGTATCTGGTGATAAGATTAAGATTACAGTAGCACCTAAAGGATTTGGATCTGAAAATATGAGTAGGATAAAAATGCTTAAACCTTCTGATGGATTACAAGGGGTAAAAGATTTTATAATTGAAACTGTTAAATTAGCTGGACCCAACCCATGTCCACCAATAGTTGTTGGAGTTGGAATTGGAGGTACATTTGATAAAGCAGCTTATTTAGCTAAGAAAGCTTTGATTAGACCTTTAAATAAACGAAATGATGAGAAATTTTATAGTGATTTAGAAGAAGAATTATTAGAGACTATAAATAAGTTAGGAATAGGACCTCAAGGTTTTGGTGGGAAGACAACTGCCTTAGGATTAAATATAGAAACATATCCAACCCATATTGCAGGATTACCTGTTGCAGTTAATATTAACTGTCATGCAACAAGGCATAAAGAAAGAGAAATATAAGGGGGATATGAAATGATTAAAAGTATAAATACACCTTTAACTGAAGATATTACAACTGAATTAAAGGCTGGAGATAGTATTCTATTAAATGGAACTATATACACGGCTAGAGATGCAGCTCATGGTAGATTAATTAATTTATTAAATGATGGAAAAGATTTGCCTATAAATATGAAAGATGAAATTATATATTATGTTGGGCCTACTCCAGAAAAGCAAGGACATGTTATCGGATCAGCAGGACCAACAACTAGCTATAGAATGGATAGTTATGCTCCTAGACTTTTAGATTTAGGATTAAAAGGAATGATAGGTAAAGGTGCTAGAAATGAAGAAGTAATAGATGCAATTAGAAGAAATAAAGCAATTTATTTTGGAGCAATAGGAGGAGCTGGGGCTTTAATAAGTAAATGCATAACTTCATGTGAAGTAATTGCATATGATGACTTAGGGGCCGAAGCTATAAGAAAGTTAGAAGTAAAAGATATGCCTTTAGTTGTTATTATTGATACTGAAGGGAATAATTTATATGAAATAGGAAAAAGTGAATATCTAAATAGTAATAAATAAAAAAAGCGGATTAATCCGCTTTTTTTATTATAAAGGTTCTATTTAAAGTTATAGATTATTAATAAAATACTTTAAATACTTTGGAATCCCTTACCTTTAACCTCAGAAACATCAATTATAGTAATAAATGCTTTAGGATCAATTCTAAGAATTTTATTCTTTAAGCTTAGCATTTGTGATGTAGTTACTGCAACATATAAAAGCTTCTTTTGGTTATGAGTATAGCCACCTTCAGCCATAAGAGATGTAATACCACGATTCATATCTTTAATGACATAAGTTATTATATCTTCTTCTTTTTCAGTTAAAATAAGAAGAAGTTTTTTGCTAGTAAATCCACTTAAAACTTTATCTAATATAGTGCTTGTAATAAACAAAGATATAAGAGTATATAAAGCTTTAGGTAAACCAAAAATAAATGCTGCTACAGTTACAATAATTAAATTAAATCCAAATCCAACTTTACCTATATCAAGATTAGAATATTTTTTTCTTACAACCATAGTGATTATGTCGGTTCCTCCAATAGAACCATTTCTAAAGAATACTAAACCATAACCAATTCCACTTAAAACACCACCATATATGCAATATAATAATGTGTCATCAACTTGAACTAATGAAGATAAAGGTTTAGTTATCATTAATGCTGTTGAAAAAGAAATCATTCCTATTGCAGTATAGATAGTAAATCTTTTACTAAGAAATTTATAGCTTACAAGAAATAAGGGAATATTAAGTATAAATACAGTAATACCTGATGGAATATTCCATAGGTATTGAAGGATTAGCCCTATACCTGTTACTCCGCCACTTAGTAATCCAGCGTTAGATAAGAATAAATTTACTCCTAGAGAGGAGATAAAACATCCTATTATAATTACTACAACATCAACATAAAAACTTTTACTTTTAAATAAATCTTTCATAATATTACCTCTGTATAGATATATCTATAGTCATCATAAAGATTATATATTAAAAAGTAAACTATGTTAAGTGATTTATTAACTTACTTTTTAATAAAATAAAAGGATTTATTTTAGGAATAATAAGGAATAATAATTCTCTATAAATAATTATTATAGATAAATAAAGAAAAAGATAGTAATTAAATGAAATAGTATTTTTTTTTCGATATTTTGATTTCTACTTTGTTTTACAAGAATAAATAGCAATATTATAATTAACAATATATTGTGTGAAGGATATAAGCATGTACAACATATGGTGGAGGAATGAAAGTGATTAATTTAGATAATATATGCCAAAGAGCAATTGATGGAATAGATGATTTACAAGGAATTTATATAAAAGAAAAACTTATTGAAAGCTGTAAAAATATAATTAGAGAATCTATGGATAATGAAGGAATTAGAGACTCTGTAATTCAAGCAGCATTAGAGTTAACTACCGAACAAGAGCCTAAATGGCAATATGTTGCATCTAAGTTATATGTATATAGATTGTATGATGAGGTTAGAAAAAATAGAGGGATAAATTTAGCAGTTAAGCCTTATAGTAAATTTTATGAGTTTATTAATGAGATGACAGATAAAAATTTGTATGGAAAATATATCCTAGAAAATTATACTAAAGCTGAAATTGAGGAGTTAGAAAAAGAAATAAAGCCTGAAAGAGATTTTATCTTTACTTACAGTGGTATAGACTTACTAACAAAAAGATATTTAATTCAAGATTATAATAGAAAACCTCTTGAGCTTCCACAGCAAATGTTTATGGGAATAGCAATGCACTTAGCTATTCCAGAAAAGAAAGAAGATAGAGTTATGTGGGCAAAGAGGTTTTATGATGTTTTAAGTTCTCTTAAAGCAACTATGGCTACTCCTACAATGTCAAATGCAAGAAAGCCATTTTATCAATTAAGCTCATGTTTTATTGATACCGTAGAAGATAGTTTAAAAGGAATATATAAATCATTAGATAACTTTGCTGAAGTTTCGAAGTTTGGCGGTGGAATGGGAATTTACATAGGAAAAATAAGAGCTATGGGTTCAGCAATAAGAGGATTTAAAGGTGCTTCAGGAGGAGTTATTCCTTGGATAAAGCTATTTAATGATACAGCAGTTGCTGTTGACCAGTTAGGTGTTAGAAATGGATCAGTTGCTATATGGTTAGATGTATGGCATAAAGAGGTACCTGAATTTTTACAATTAAGAACTAACAATGGAGATGATAGAAAAAAAGCTCATGATATATTCCCAGGTCTTTGCTATCCAGATTTGTTCTGGAGATTAGCAGAAGAGGATATCGATGCAAATTGGTATATGATGTGTCCTCATGAGATAAAGTCTGTTAAGGGATATTCTTTAGAAGATTTCTATGGAGAAGAATGGGAAAGAAGATATTATGACTGTGTTAACGATGATAGAATAGACAAAAGAGTTATGTCTGTTAAGGATATAGTTAGATTAATAATAAAAAGTGCAGCTGAAACAGGAACTCCATTTGCTTTTTATAGAGATACCGTAAATAAAATGAATCCTAATAAACATAAAGGAATGATTTACTCTTCAAATCTTTGCACTGAAATAATGCAAAATATGAGTCCAATGGATATTCAAGAAACAACTATATATGATGAGAATGGAGATACTATTATCGTAGAAAAGACTAAAGCAGGAGATTTTGTAGTTTGTAATTTATCATCTGTTGTTTTAGGAAATATAGATGTAAATAGTGATGAAGAAATAGAATATGTAGTTGAAACTCAAATAAGAGCTATGGATAATGTTATAGATTTAAATTACTATTCAGTACCTTTTGCTGAGGTTACTAATAAGAAATATAGAGCTATTGGTCTTGGAACTAGTGGATATCATCATATGCTTGCAAATAATAAAATTCATTGGAATGATGAAAAACATTTAGAATTTACAGATAAGGTATATGAAAAAATTAATTATTATGCAATCAAGGCAAGTATGAATATTGCAAAGGCAAAAGGAGAATATTCATGTTTTAGAGGTTCAGATTGGGATAATGGTGATTACTTTAAGTTAAGAGATTATAATTCAGAACAGTGGATTAAGTTACAAAAAGATATTAAGGAGTATGGTTTAAGAAATGGATATCTTTTTGCAGTTGCACCTAATGGTTCTACAGCAACAATAGCAGGAACATCAGAAGGGGTAGATCCAGTTATGGCAAGATTCTGGTTAGAAGAAAAGAAGGGAAGTATAGTTCCTAAAACAGCACCTAATTTAAGTTGGGAAAATTTCTGGTTCTATAATTCTGCATATAATACAGATCAAACTCTTTCTTTAAAGATAAATGGAATAAGACAAAGACATATAGATCAAGGACAATCATTTAATCTATATATAACAACAGATTTTACTATGAGACAGATAATGAACTTATATATAACTGCATGTAAATGTGGGGTTAAATCAATTTATTATGTTAGATCAAAATCTTTAGAGGTAGAAGAGTGTGAAAGCTGCTCAGCATAGAAGATAAAAAATAGATTAAGAATTTCAGTGTATCCTATAGGTATAGTCAAATTTGAATAGTGGGAGAATAATAATGAATATAAATAAAAAACCTTTATTTAATGAAAATGGTGATATAGAAGTTAGTAAGAAGAGAATGATAAATGGTAATACTACCAACTTAAATGATTTTAACAATATGAAATATGGTTGGGTTGCTGATTGGTACAGACAGGCAATGAACAACTTCTGGATTCCAGAAGAGATAAATTTATCACAAGATTTAAAAGATTATAATAAGCTTAATGAGTATGAGAGAACGGCATATGATAAAATTTTATCTTTTTTAATATTTTTAGATTCAATACAAACAGCTAATTTAAGTAATATAAATAACTATATAACAGCAAGTGAAGTTAATTTATGTTTAACTATTCAAGCTTTCCAAGAAGCTGTGCATTCACAAAGTTATAGTTACATGCTTGATACTATATGTTCACCAGAAAAGAGAAATGAAATTTTATATCAATGGAAAGATGATAAAATTCTTCTAGAAAGAAATAGGTTTATCGGTGAACAATATAATAAATTTTTAGAAAATCCAAGCAAAGAAAATCTTATAAAGACAATTATGGCGAATTTTATATTAGAAGGAATTTATTTTTACTCAGGTTTTATGTTTTTCTACAATCTTGAGAGAAATGGAAAAATGCCAGGATCATCTCAAGAAATACGTTATATAAATAGGGATGAAAATACGCATCTTTGGTTATTTAGAAACTTAATTAGAGAACTTCAAATTGAAGAGGCAGATGTGTTTACTGATGAGTTAGTTAATGAATTAAGGCTTATGATGAAAACTGGAGTTGAACATGAGATTAATTGGGGAAATTATGTGATAGGAGAAAATATCCAAGGAATTAATAAGAATTTAATTGAGTCATATATTAAATTCTTAGGAAATAAAAGACTAAAGGAAATTGGATTAGAACCATTATTTGAAGGATATGATAAAAATCCAGCAGCATGGGTAGATTCTTTAGCTAACGCTAATTCTGTTAAAACAGATTTCTTTGAGGCTAAATCAACAGCATATGCAAAAGCTAGTGTTTTAGTTGATGACCTGTAAGTGAAAGCCCAAATTTTATATTTGGGTACTTAAAGATATATATTGTGTATTTAGTTTAATTATTTAAATTTATATTTTGAGGATAAAGTTTCCACAAAAATATAAATTTTAAAAATTTTAATGATAACGTTCTTTAAAATATGTTATAATAATTTTTGTTCGTATAAAATTTCTATAATATAGATTAAAATTATAAAAAATCTATTTATAAATCCAATTAAATGTTTATATTTTATCACGAAATTTACATAATATTGTAGTAGAGTGATGTAAGGTATAAAGAATATTAATAACAGTACTAAGTTTATGCTTAAGTGTAGGAGGAGAATTGAAATGAAAAAAGGTATCGCTGCATCAAAAGGTTATGCAATAGGTAAAGTATTCATTCAAGAACATGAAGAAATAGTTATAACTGACGCAAAAGTTAGTGACGTAGCTGCAGAAAAAGAAAAATTAAAAGTTGCTTTAGAAGCATCAAAAGAACAGTTAACAGCAATTAAGGAAAAGACACTTGCTGAAATAGGTGAACACGAAGCTGCTGTTTTTGAAGCTCACTTAACTTTATTAGATGACCCAGAGTTCACTGGACAAATGGAAATGACTGTTGAAGGTGAAAGCTTAAATGCTATGAAGGCTGTTCAAAATGTAACAGATACTTTCGTTATGATTTTCGAATCAATGGATGATGCATACATGAGAGAAAGAGCTGCTGATATTAAAGACGTTTCTAAGAGAATCATCTCTAACTTATCAGGAAAAGGTGGAAGTGCATTTGCTATAACTGAAACAAACACAGTTGTTGTTGCTTATGATTTAACTCCATCAGATACAGCGCAATTAGATAGAACAAAAGTTGTTGGTTTCTTAACTGATATCGGAGGAAGAACTTCTCACTCAGCTATTATGGCTAGAACATTAGAAATTCCTGCTGTTGTTGGTTTAGGAGATATAACTAAATCAGTTAAAAATGGTGATTCAATAATCGTTGATGGTATTGAAGGATTTGCAATAATTAACCCATCAGAAGAAGTTATTGCTGAATATCAAGCTAAGAAAGAAAAGTTTGCAGCAGAACAAGAAGAATTAAAGAAACTTATCGAAGTTAAGACTGTAACTAAATCAGGTAAGAGAGTTGAAGTTTGCGGTAACATCGGTAAGCCAGAAGATATAGATCAAGTTTTAGCTAACGGTGGAGACGGTGTAGGATTATTCAGAACTGAATTCTTATACATGGACAGAGACCAAGCTCCAACTGAAGAAGAACAATTCAATGCTTACAAAACTGTTTTAGAAAAAGCTAACGGTAAGCAAGTTGTTATCAGAACATTAGATATCGGTGGAGATAAGGTATTACCTTACTTACCATTACCAGAAGAAATGAATCCATTCTTAGGATACAGAGCTATCAGATTATGTTTAGATAGAAGAGATATATTCAAAGTTCAAATCAGAGCTTTATTAAGAGCTTCTGTATACGGAAAACTTTGCGTTATGTTCCCAATGATTTCAGGTTTAGAAGAATTCCAAGCTGCTAAAGAATTCGTTGAAGAATGTAGAGCAGAATTACATGCTGAAGGAGTTAAGACTTCAGATACAATTCAATGGGGTATCATGGTTGAAATTCCAGCTGCAGCAGTTATGGCTGATGAATTAGCTAAGTATGTTGACTTCTTCTCAATCGGAACTAACGATTTAATCCAATACACATTAGCTGCCGACAGAATGAGTGAAAAGGTATCATACCTTTATAACCCAATGCACCCAGCTGTATTAAGATTAATAAAGATGACTATAGATGGTGCTCACAAACACGGTAAGTGGGTTGGAATGTGTGGAGAAATGGCAGGAGATGAAGCTGCTATCCCTACATTAGTTGAATATGGATTAGATGAGTTCTCAATGAGTGCTACATCAATCTTATCTGCTAAGAAGATAATATTAGAACAAGAATAATATATAGAGAGAGAATCGCATTAGTGATTCTCTCTTTTTCTGTGTTGACATAGTTCTTTAAATTAAAATAATTAGAAATTTTATTGGTATTCACCATAAATCTGATCAAATAACTCCAATGATTTTTTAGTCATTAAAACAATTTGATCCTTTAGTTCATCATAAGTTACTTTATCTCGTTTAGATAATTTACCGCTAATTATATTTCCTTCTGAATCAAGGATATAATAATCAAAGAAGCATAGATAAATTTGAAAAGTATAATAATAAATATAGTAAGATTAGGCTATTTAAAGGAGGTTAAAAATGATTACTGTTATTAAAAATATAAATGTATATGCACCAGAAAAGTTAGGGAAGAAAGATGTTGTTATTGTAAGTGATAAGATTGAAGGAATATATGATAATGTGAATATTCCTAATGATTTTATAGAGATAAAGGTAATAGATGGAAAGGATAAAATATTATTTCCGGGATTTTTAGATTGCCATGTCCATATTATTGGTGGAGGGGGAGAAGGGGGATTTAGGACAAGAACTCCAGAAATATCAGTGATTTCTTTAGTAGAAGCTGGAATTACCACAGTTGTAGGATGCATAGGAACTGATGGGGTATGTAGAAATATGAGATCACTTATTGCAAAAGCAAAAGGACTAGAAGAAGAAGGAATAACATCCTATTGCTATACAGGTTCCTATGAGATACCAGTAAAAACAATTACAGAAAGTATAAAAGGTGATTTTATGATGGTGGATAAGGTTATTGGTGTTGGAGAAGTAGCATTATCAGATCATAGAAGTTCACAATCATCATATCAAGAGTTTGTAAACACTGTAGCTCAAGCCAGAGTAGGAGGATTATTATCAGGAAAAGCCGGAATTGTTAATGTACATTTAGGAGATGGTGCTAGAAGGTTAGAATATTTATTTAAACTTATAGAAGAAACAGAAATTCCACCAACTCAACTCTTACCTACACATATTAATAGAAGTGATAAATTATTTGAAGTAGGAATTGAATATGCTAAAAAGGGAGGATTTATTGATTTAACAACAAGCTCAGATCCAAGATTCTTAGAACCAGGAGAGCTAAGAGCAGGAGAGGGATTAGCACTTTTATTAAAGAATGGTGTAGACATTAAACATATAACATTTTCATCTGATGGAAATGGAAGCATGCCGGTATTTGATAGAGATGGAAAACTAGTTGGCCTTGGAATATGCTCTGTTAAAACTCTTTACAGAGAAGTAAAAGATAGCATACAAGAACATAATGTGCCTATAGAACAAGCAATAAAGGTAATTACTTCAAATGTTGCAGAATTCCTTAAGTTAGATAATAAAGGAAAGATAGAAGAAGGAAGAGATGCAGATTTTGTTATTGTAAATAAAGACAGTTTAGATATTGATATGGTAATTGCTAAAGGAAAAATTGTTGTTGAGGATGGAAAAGCATCTATAAAACCAACATTCCAATAAAAATATGATTAAAAATTTAAGGGCTACCTAAAAGAGTAGCCCTAATTTTTATTATAATGTAAAGAATAAATGTTGTCCTATAGAAACTATATTATGTTTTTCAACACCCTGCATCCAAGTGCAAGTAGCTATATCTGGGTTGTAGAAAAATACAGCATCTCCTGTAGGATCATTACCGCTTAATGCATCATATACAGCATCAAAGCATTCTTGAGTTGGTTGAACATCAATACTACCGTCGACTATACAAGAAAAAGCTTTTGGTTGAAATATAACATCTTGTATAGTATTAGGAAACCCATTATTAAGAGCCCTGTTTAATATAACTGATGCAACAGCAACTTTTCCCTCGTAGGGTTCACCCTTACTTTCAGCATATACAACTTGAGACATTAAATAAATATCTGATTGTGTTAAATAAAGCATCTGATTATTATCCTTAAAAACTTCAACATATTCTTCATCAGATAAATTTATATAGTTATTTCCGTTATTTTCTAAATTTGATAAATTATCTTCTATTCTTGTACTTGCGCTTACCTTAGTAGTAGATAAATTTGATAAGCTTAAGTCAAGTGCTGAAAGAGATAGGGTTAGAATAATACAAAATAAGAATTTTCCAAGTTTCATAAAAAACCTCCTTTTGGAATAACCCAATCGAGATATATTTTACCCAGAAAATTTAAAATAATACAAAACATTATCAGAAAGAGTTTAATAATGATTCAAAGGAAGTTTTTACATCATCATATTTAGAATAAGCATTATCGTAGTTCTTATCTATAGTATCTTTATTTTCCTCATAACTAGGTGAAGATTTCTCATAGATAACAGCAATTTTTAAAGAATTTAAGTAAGTTGAATATAAAGTAAAGGTATTATTTAAGCTATTATAATAAGACATACAACCTTCTGGTATTGAAGAGTAGTTAAAATCTTTCTTTATAGTTTCAAGAGTGCTTTCTTTTTCTTTAATATCATCAAGAATTACATCTAAAGACCTATTTTCTTTTCTTATTAAGTTTATAGCTGGTTCTAAATCATCTAATATTTCATAAAATTCATTGGTGCATTTAGTTAATTTTTCAATATATGCGTTGTATTGAGTTGTTTTAATTGATTCTTCTTTGTTTAATTTTTCTAAAGTATTTAAGTAGCCAATTAAATTGTCTAAAAAGGTTTCACTTTCTTCTGGTAAGGTTAAAGAAAACCCATAAGGAGATAAATCTTCATAACTTTTTTTACAGCTTTCTTTTAAAATTAGTATTTCAGAAGTAATTTCAGATGTAGATAAATTACTAGTATAAGATAAAACATCAATACAATAGCTATATAAATTCTCTGTATTTTCGATACATGAAATTAATGTTGGAATTATGTTAGGAGTATTATTATTTGCTATTACTACAGCAGATACTTTCCCCTTTAGTTCTTCTAATTGCTTTAAATCATCATTTAATATGCTAGAGGCTGATTTACTATTTATAGTTACACCATTAATACATTTTTTTAAAGAAAGATTTATTTCAGATAGTTCGGTAATATAAGGCTCAAAATTTTTTAAAGCTGTATCTTCAGTAGAAATATCATTATTATTAGCAGATGAAGAAATAGAATTATTACGGTTATGTAATAATAACATCATAGAGGAGGTTAAAAATACACAAATTAATAGCGTTATAACAAAGGTTTTATTTTCAAAAAATGATTTTTTTATGCTTTCCATATATATCACATCCTTTAAATTAACTTACAATATTAAATATTATGAAAAAACTTTTTCTATAATTTATATTATTATGAAAAATAAAATATACTTAAATAAATTTATTGATGAAAATAAAAGAAGTTATGAAAGCTAAAAATGAGAAATATGGGAGAATTTAGACTAATAAAAATAGAATTATAATATTTTAACAATTATGAGAATAGTGTATAATTTAATTAGAAAATTTATGGTGGTGGATTAGATGCAAAACTTTATTTCAATGATAATGAATTCACTAAAGAGCATGTCACTTACTGCTATTATTGATATTTTAGTAGTAGCATTTATATTTTATAAAGGATATATGCTTATTAAGGAAACAAGAGCAGAACAGCTATTAAAGGGAATAGCATTTATAATAATATTAATTCCAATTAGTTCTATACTAAATTTGAGTATGCTATATTTTATATTAAGCAAAACTTTAACTATTGGAATAATATCTGTAGTTATAATATTTCAACCAGAAATAAGAAGAGCATTAGAGCATTTAGGAAGAAGTGCTTTTGAAGATAAACATGGTTTTGAAGATAGGGAACAGAGGAATATTTATGTTAGTGAAATTGTCAATGCAGTATCTAACTTAGCAGAAACAAAGACAGGAGCACTAATTGCAATTGAACAAGGAACAGGACTTGGAGAAATAATAGCTTCGGGAACCATATTAGAAGCAAAAATAACATCAAATCTACTTGAAAATATATTTGTTGTAAATACTCCACTTCATGATGGAGCAACAATAATAGGAAGAGATAAAATATTGGCATCAGGATGTGTTTTACCATTAACTAATAATAAAGAAATTAATAAAAAGTTAGGAACTAGACATAGAGCAGCAATAGGACTATCTGAAATATCTGATGCACTTGTTATTATAGTATCAGAAGAAACAGGAATTATCTCTTTGGCTATAAATGGACGTTTAACTAGAAATTATGATAAGGATAGATTAAGAACAATTTTACTTAAGATAATGGAGCATAGAGAAGAAAAGAATGTTAAAACTGCTGGCAAGAAGGTGAAAACATGGATAACTGGAAAAATAAACAGAAAATAATTGTTCAATTAGTATGTCTTTTGCTATCGCTAGGATTATGGATTTATGTAACTAACATAGAAAATCCTATAAAATCTTATGAATTAAGTAGAGTGCCAGTAGAAATTAAAAATGCTGATAGTTTAAAAGATGCAGGGTTAGCACTATCGCCTAATCAGGAGTTTTACGTAAATTTAAAAATAGAAGGTAATAGTCAAGACTTATTTAGTGTAGATAAAAGTGATTTTACCATAAGCGTAGATCTAAATGAATTTGTACTAAAAAATGGAGAAAATAAAATTACTGTAAATATAGAAAATTCTCCTAGTACAGTTAAAATAAAAAATAGTAACGGATTGACCATAACGATAAAGACTGAAGCATATTCTACAAAGGAAGTTCCAGTAAAATCTAAAATTAATGTTATTTCAAAATCAAGTTATTATGTAGCAACACCTATATTTAGTCCAGAAACTATAATCGTATCTGGTCCAGAATCTTTAGTAAATAAAGTAACAAAAGTTGTTGCAGAAGGTGAAGAAAGTAATGCTGTAAAGACAATTGTTAAAAACTATATAGTTACCCCGGTAGATGAAAATGATAAAGAGGTCACTGGTGTTGAATTATCTCAAAAGTGGGCAGAAGCAACTATTGAAATAAACCAAGGTAAGACAGTTCCAATTAAAATTAATACTACAGGAACATTATCAAGTGGTTTAAGATTAAAATCAATAAGTTCAACTACAACAGAGATAGGAATAACAGGACCTGAATCTGCATTAAATTCAATTAATGAAATTGGGACAGAAACTATAAATCTTTCTGAAATAAAAGATAGTACCAATATTGATGTTGCATTAGGCATACCAGATGGAATATTAATTCATAATGGTGAAAACTCCATAACGGTAAGTATAGTTGTAGAAAAAGTACAAACAAAAGAGTTTACTATTGATTATTCAATGATAGGACAGCAGGAAGGTATAAATATTGTTCCTGATAATAATAAAGTGACTATAACAGTTTCAGGCTTTGAAGATGTTTTAAATACTCTTACCGAAGCAAACTTTACTGCAGAACTAGATGTATCTGAATATACTGAGGAAGGTGAATTTTCTAAAGCCCCAACTGTAAATTTAGTTGGGGTAGATAATGTTAATATAGATAATGTAAGTGAAATAAAATTAACTGTATCAAAAGATATACCTACAAATGGAGATGAGGTACAAGAAGAAGTACCACAACAATAATTAAAAAATAAAGTTAGCTTAGGCTAACTTTATTTTTTTCTTTGTATAGTTATTTTAAGACATGGAGAACCTTAACTATTAACTATGTTAATCTTGTGATACAATATTAAAAACTAGAAATAATATTATTAAGGGTGATTATATGACTATAAGAATTAACAACCTAAGTCTTGGGTTAGATGATGATATAAAATTATTAAAAAAGAAAGCAAGCAAAAAATTAAGAATTTCAGTAGATGAAATTAAAGACTTTAAAATAGTTAGAGAAAGTATAGATGCAAGAAATAAAGATAATATTAAGATTACATATGCAATTGAAATTGAACATAAAGATGAAGAAAAGTTAGTAAATAGAGTTCATGATAATGATGTGAGAATAGATAACTCAAAATATGAACCAGATGTTGAGCCAGGTAATGAGGTATTAAATCATAGACCAGTAGTTGTAGGTTTAGGGCCAGCAGGATTATTTTCTGCGTTAATGTTAGCACAAAAAGGATATAAACCATTAGTTATAGAACGTGGAGAAGATGTTGATAAAAGAACAGAGACTGTGGATAAGTTTTGGAAAACGGGTGAGTTGAATCTAGAATCTAATGTTCAATTTGGAGAAGGAGGAGCAGGATCATTTTCAGATGGTAAGCTAACTACTAGAATCAAGGATAAAAAGTGTGACTATGTTTTAGCTGAGTTAGTTAAAGCAGGAGCTCCAAAGGAGATTAGATATGAAGCAAAGCCACATGTAGGAACAGATATATTAAAAGATGTAGTTAAAAATATAAGAAAGCAAATTATTGCTTTAGGAGGAGAGGTTCGTTTTTCTTCTAAGCTTGAATACATAAAAAGTAATAATGGAAAAGTAAAGAGTATAATAGTAAATGGTGATGAAATACCATGTGATGCACTTGTTTTAGCACTAGGACATAGCTCAAGAGATACATATGAAATGTTAAATAGTATTGGAATATTCATGGAACCAAAAGCTTTTGCAATTGGAGTTAGAATTGAACATCCTCAAGAAATGATAAATGTAGGTCAATATGGTAAAATGGCTAGTCATCCAAGATTACAAGCAGCAAGTTATAATTTAACATACCAAAGTAGAGCTTTAGGAAGAGGAGTATATTCTTTCTGTATGTGTCCAGGTGGAGTTGTTGTTGCTGCAGCATCTGAAGATAAAAGACTAGTTTCTAATGGTATGAGTTATCATGCAAGAAATGAGGAAAATTCAAATTCAGCCTTAGTTGTAACTGTTGGCCCAGAAGATTTTGAAGGAACTTCAGTTTTAAGAGGAATGGAATTCCAAAGACATTATGAATCTTTAGCATATAAAGTTGGTGGAGGAAACTATAAAGCTCCTGTTCAATTATTAGGTGATTTTGTTAATGATAGAAAATCAACTAGACTTGGAGCAGTAACACCAAGCTATAAGCCAGGATTTGAATTTGCTGATATGAGAGAGTGCTTGCCTTCATATGTAGTAGAAGGAATAAAAGATGGAGTTAATAATTTTGATAGAAAAATTAAAGGATATGGAAGAGAGGACGCTGTTTTAACTGGAATAGAAACAAGAACTTCAGCACCAGTTAAAATAACAAGAAATGAGAGATTAGAAAGTATATCATTAAGTGGTTTATATCCTTGTGGAGAAGGTGCCGGTTTTGCAGGTGGAATTGTATCAGCAGCAGTTGATGGAATTAAAGTTGCAGAAAGAATTATAGAAAAATATAAACAAATATAATTAATTAATAATAAATATATTTAAAGAAAATCAATAATTATAGAAAATTACTCATTTTCTTTATTTTTATCTATAGAAATAGCTGAAAAATTAACGTGAATTTTCTGAAAATTTAGGTTTTTATTAAAAACTTTGATAAAATAGTATATAGGTAAAAATTTCAATAAATAAAAATAAATTGAAATATCTAATTAATATGGTTAATAAAAGGGTATAGTAAGAGAGGTGTATTATGAGTAAAAATTTTGATGATTTACTTTCAAAGTTAAAAGTAGCAGAAAAAAAGAAATTAGCTGTAGCAGTAGCACAAGATGAGCCTGTTTTAGAGGCTGTTAAAGCAGCAAAGGATAGAGGTATAGCAGATGCTATTTTAGTCGGTGATAGAGCAAAAATTGAAGAAGTAGCAGCTCAAATAGATATGGATTTAACTGATTTTGAAATAATTCATGAAGAAGATGTTAAAATAGCAGCCCTAAAAGCAATACAATTAGTTTCTAGTGGTGCAGCAGATATGGTTATGAAAGGATTAGTAGATACAGCGACATTTTTAAGAAGTGTATTAAATAAAGAGGTTGGGCTTAGAACAGGAAAGCTAATGTCTCATGTATCTGTATTTGAAATTGAAGGAATAGATAGATTAATATTATTAACAGATGCTGCTTTCAATACTTATCCAGATTTAAAACAAAAAGTTCAAATAATAAATAACTCTGTAATGGTTGCAAAAGCTTGTGGAATAGAAAATCCAAAAGTTGCACCAGTTTGTGCTGTTGAGGTAGTAAATCCAGATATGCCAGCAACAGTAGATGCAGCATTATTATCTAAGATGAGTGATAGAGGACAAATTAAAGGATGTATAGTTGATGGGCCTTTAGCTTTAGATAATGCATTATCAGAAGAAGCAGCACATCATAAAGGAGTTACTGGTCCTGTTGCAGGGAAGGCTGATATATTATTACTTCCTAATATAGATGTTGCAAATGTTATGTATAAATCATTAACTTATACAGCACCAACAAAGAATGGTGGTATATTAGTTGGAACATCAGCTCCAGTTATTTTAACATCAAGAGCAGATAGTTTTGAAACAAAGGTAAATTCTATTGCATTAGCAGCATTAGTTTCAGAGGGTAGAAAGTAATATTAGGAGGTATTGAGAATTATGGCATATAAATTATTAATAATTAATCCAGGGTCAACATCGACTAAAATAGGTGTTTATTCAGATGAAAAAGAAGTTTTAGTGGAAACATTAAGACACTCATCTGATGAAATAGCAAAATATGATAGTATTTTTGAACAAAAAGGCTTTAGAAAACAAGTTATAATGAATATTTTGAAAGAAAATAATATTGATGTAAATTCATTAGATGCAATAGTAGGAAGAGGTGGAATGCTTAGACCTATTCCAGGAGGGACTTATGAAGTTACTGATAAATTACTAGAAGATTTAAAAGTTGGAGTGTCAGGTCAACATGCATCTAATTTAGGTGGAATATTAGCAAAAGAAATTGCAAATGAAGTTGGAATAAGAGCATTTATAGTTGATCCTGTTGTTGTGGATGAATTACAAGATGTAGCTAGAATTTCAGGTATTCCTGAACTGCCAAGAAGAAGTATTTTTCATGCATTAAATCAAAAAGCAGTTGCTAAGAGATATGCAAAGGAAAATGGGAAAAGATATAATGATTTAAATCTTGTTGTAGTTCATATGGGTGGAGGAGTATCTGTTGCAGCACATAGAGATGGATTAGTAGTTGATGTAAATAATACTTTAGATGGAGATGGACCTTTTTCACCAGAAAGGGCAGGATCAGTTCCTGTTGGGGATCTAGTTAAATTATGCTTTAGTGGAAAGTATACCCAAGCAGAAATATATAGCAAAATAGTTGGTAAGGGTGGTTATGTTGCGTATCTTAACACTAATGATGCTAGAGATGTTTTAAAAGCTAGAGAAGAAGGCGATGAATATGCTTCCTTAATTTTTGATGCATTTATTTATCAAATATGCAAAGCTATTGGAGAAATGTCTACTGTTCTTAACGGAAAAGTAGATCAAATAATTTTAACTGGTGGAATAGCTTATTCACCTGTAATTGTTAATGCAATTAAAGAAAAGGTTCAATGGATTAGTGATGTAACTGTTTATCCAGGTGAAGATGAACTATTAGCTTTAGCTCAAGGAGCTATTAGAGTTCTTAATGGAGAAGAGGATGCTAGGGAGTATTAGAAATAAAAATAAAATTTGAAATTTTTAAGTGCGTTCTACGCACTTTTTTATTTGAAAAAATATAAGAACATAGTTTTAATTTACAGTAATATGGATAGAATTTATGATATGAAATATTAAGTGTATGGAGGGACTATGAGAAGTAATATTGAAACAAAAAATAAGTTGACTTTAGTATCTGAATTAGGTAATGAATCTAAATTTCAGATTTTAAAATACAATGAACTTAGTGGAATAAATAGAGTAGATAGCGTATCAGCTATTAAGAAAATAGAAAATAGTGGACAAAGGCTTAAGCAAGTAAGAATATTATTAAATGAAAGTGCTGTTAAAATACAAAATAATGAATTAAGTTATATGAAGGGATATATAGAAAGAAACGATTTGATTCATGAATATAAAGGAATTAAAAAATTAATATTTGACTCTAAGCAAATAATTGCTAGTAAGGATAAAACAATATTTAAAGGATCAGGAGAAATTTTATTGAAATCTAGTTTTAGTGACTTTACATTGATAGAATTAGTTGATGAAGAAATAATAATCAGTGATTCAATGTTTTATGCATGTGATGAAGAGATAGAGATTAAAAGTATAAAAGATAATGAAAAGGAGATAAAACTTAAGGGAAATGGAGTTGTGGTATTAAAGCTGCCAGTTTCAGAAAAAGAAATAATAAGGTGTAAACTATTTAATGATAGACTAACAGTTAATGAAGATTTGGTTATATTAAAAAGCAGTAGTATCAATGTTGGTTTTGAAAAGTATTCAAATGTAGTAGATGATAACGTTGAACAGTATATTAATACTTTTTATTATGGTATAGGAGAAGTATGGTTATTACCAACTAGAAGTATATATGATAAATATGTTAAAATAAATTGTTGTTTAGAAGAATTTAATGAATAAACGAAAGAAAAATATAAATTGCACCTTAAATTTAGCACGATAAAGTGTTAAAATTAAGATGTAAGTTAAATAGGAGTGATAATATGGGCCTAAAAGAGTTAGAATTTAAAAATGATTTAGATATGTTATTTCAAGCAATTTTAGAATTAGAAAATATAGATGAATGTTATAAATTTTTTGAAGATATTGCAACTATTACAGAATTAAAGGCTATATCTCAAAGAATTCAAGTAGCAAAAATGCTTAGAGAAAAAAGAGTTTATACAGAAATAGCAGAAGCAACAGGTGCTAGTACAGCAACTATAAGTAGAGTTAATAAGTGTCTTAATTATGGGCAAGGTGGTTATGATTTAGTATTAGATAGGATTAATTCTAAAGGTAAATAAGCTATAAAGCTTGATAAATACAAGGTTGTATGCTATTGTAAAAAAATGGAATAAAGGATATACTATAAGAGTTAAATTGAAATAAATAAGTGAGGTATTATATATGAGTAGAATGTTCGGAACAGATGGTGTTAGAGGAATAGCTAATACAGAATTAACAGCAGAATTAGCTTATAGTTTAGGAAGAGCAGGTGCATTTGTTTTAACAGAAGGGACACATAAACCTAAGATATTAGTTGCTAAGGATACTAGAATATCAGGAGATATGTTAGAAGCAGCTTTAGTTGCAGGTATTCTTTCAGTTGGAGCAGAGGCTGTAATTTTAGGTGTAGTTCCAACACCTGCAGTGGCGCATTTAACAAGAGAATACAATGCAGATGCAGGAGTTATGATTTCAGCATCACATAATCCAGTTGAATACAATGGAATTAAATTCTTTGATGGAAGAGGATATAAGTTATCTGATGAGTTAGAAGATCAAATACAAGCTGTAATAGAAAGTAATTTTGAAGGTGTTCCAAGTCCTGTTGGTGGAGCTGTTGGAAGATCATATACTGAAGAAACAGCATTAAGAGAATATATAGATTATGCAATGAGTACAATTAAAACAGATTTAAAAGGACTTAGAGTTGCTTTAGATTGTGCAAATGGAGCTGCGTATAAGGCGGCAGTTAAAGCATTTAGAGCTTTAGGCGCTAGAGTTTATGTAATTAATGATAATCCAGATGGAAACAATATAAATGAAAATTGTGGGTCAACTCATATGGAAGAGTTAATGGATTATGTTGTAAGAAAGAATTGTGATATTGGATTTGCTTTCGATGGAGATGCTGACAGATGTTTAGCTGTTGATGAAAAAGGAAATATGATAAATGGTGATTTCTTATTAACAATTTGTGCAAAAGCTTTAAAGGAAGCCGGAAAGTTAAATGATGATACTTTAGTAGTAACAGTAATGAGTAATTTAGGATTAGACATTGCTGCTAAGAGAGAAGGAATTAACTTAGTTAAAACTAAAGTTGGAGATAGATATGTACTTGAAGAAATGCTTAAGGAAAATTATATATTAGGTGGAGAACAATCAGGTCACATAATATTCTTAGATCATAATACTACTGGAGATGGATTAGTTACTGCACTTCAAATTGCAGCAATACTTAAGGAAAGTGGTAAAACTTTTAGTGAATTAGCTGGAGTAATGAAAGAATTACCACAAGTATTAGTTAATGCTAAAGTTCCAAATGAAAAGAAAAATATTTATTTAGAAGATAAGGAAATAATTGATGCTATAAATGCTGTTGAAGCTAAGCTTAATGGTGTAGGTAGAGTTCTTATAAGACCGTCAGGAACTGAACCATTAGTAAGAGTTATGCTTGAAGGTGAAAATCAAGAGGAAATAAATGAAATGGCAAATAGCTTAGTAGATTTAATATTAAGTAAAGTTTAATATAATGAAAAATTAATGCCAATATTGGCATTAATTTTTTTTTGTAAAAATTTACGAATTTATTATATTATTATAAAAATATATATAGGATTTTAGATATATTATTAATTAGATATATTATCAATGCGATACTATTTACTGGAAAGAAGTATTAATATATCAATAAAAATGGTGAAATATTAACTAAATACCAAAAACAATTTAGAAAATATAAAAAATATAATTAATTTACTAAAAATAGGAAGAGTGTATTGACAGAGTGATAAAAGAAAGAGTAAGATATTAACAATAGAATATTTTGGAAGTTCTTTTGAGAAATAAAAGCTATGATAGAGATGTTTATTTAGATAAGAAAGTTTCAGAGAGTCCATGGATGCTGTGAATGGATACTTTAACTAAATAACGATCACTCTTAAGCTGTATCCTGAACACTAGTTACTAGTAAGTAGGGGGGTACCGGTAAGCACCGTTAAATGCAAGGGTTTGTTTGAGCCTAGTGATATTAATGATGAGGAATTTTATCCCGCCGTTATGATTTTATCATTAAGGGTGGGATTTTTTTAACCTAATTTAGAACCATTTTGTTCAATAATTACAAATTATTTGATTGGGGGTATTAAAATGGAAAGACATGTGTTATCTGTCTTAGTTAGGAATTCTTCAGGAGTACTAACAAGAGTTTCAGGGCTATTTGCAAGAAGAGGGTTTAATATTGATAGTTTAACTGTTGGAAGGACAGAGAATCCAGATATTTCAAGAATGACTATTACTTTAAATGGAAATGAAGATGTTTTAGAACAATTCACTAAACAGTTAAATAAATTAGAAGATGTTTTAAGGGTATTAAATTTAAAATATGATAATTCGGTATATAGAGAGTTAGTACTTATTAAAGTTAAAGCTGATGCTGAGCAAAGAGCAGCGGTAAATGAAGTGGCAAAGATATTTAGAAGTAAAATCATAGATGTTTCGCCAGAAACATTAACTATTGAGTTAACAGGAGATGATAGTAAAATAAATGCTCTTATAAAGCTTTTAGAAGAGTATGAAATAAAAGAATTAGTAAGAACAGGAGTATGTGCATTAGAGAGGGGAGCTAATGATATAACAGACTACTGCGAAATCTTTAATTAGTTAGAAGATAGGAGTTAAGGAATGAATTCAGTATTAGCTGAATTTAGAAAATTAAACTACTAACTATCTATAAGGGGGCTTTTAAATTTGAATAGAAATATAGAAATTTTTGACTCTACCTTAAGAGATGGGGCCCAGGGACATGGCATATCATTTTCATTGGAAGATAAACTGAAAATAGTTAAAGCATTAGATGATGTAGGAATTGATTATATTGAGGCTGGTAATCCTGGGTCAAATCCTAAGGACATGGAGTTTTTCAAAGTAGTGAAAGGTATAAAATTAAAGAATTCTAGATTAGTTGCATTTGGTTCAACAAGAAAACCAGATATAAAAGTTAAAGATGATGTAAATATAAAAAGCTTGATAGAGGCCAACACAGATGTGGTATCGATATTCGGAAAATCATCAGCCTTTCAAGTTACTGATATATTAAAGACATCTTTATCAGAAAATTTAAAGATGATAGAAGAAACTATAAAATACTTAAGGGAAAGTAATAAAGAAGTGATATTTGACGCTGAGCATTTCTTTGATGGATATAAAGAGAATAGTGAATATGCAATGTCGACTTTGAAAGTTGCAAAGGAATCTGGGGCAAAGACATTAGTTTTATGTGACACTAATGGAGGAACATTACCTAGTGAAATAAAAGAAATAACATATGAAGTGATGAAAAAATTTGGAAGTATGATAGGAATACATTGTCATAATGATATAGGAATGGCAGTGGCAAATTCAATAATATCAATAGAATCAGGTGTGTCACATATTCAAGGAACTTTTGTTGGGGTAGGAGAACGTTGTGGAAATACTAATTTAAGTACTGTAATTCCAACAATAGCACTTAAAATGAATCTTAATATAAAGGCAAAAAATTATTTAAAAGATTTAACAGCAAAGGCTAGATATATTTCAGAAATATCAAATATTCAATTAGAAGATTCAGCTCCTTACATTGGTAAAGCGGCATTTGCACATAAGGGAGGAATGCATATAGATGCTATTTGTAAAACACCACAATCCTATGAGCATATAAAACCAGAGATGGTGGGGAATAAAAGAAGATTTTTATTATCAGAGGTAAGTGGTAAAAGTACAGTTTTACAAGAAATACACAAAATTTTTCCCAATGTGAAGAAAGATGGAGAAGAAGTCCAAAAAGTAACTAAAAGATTAAAAGAGCTAGAGTATGAAGGATATCAATTTGAAGGTGCGGAAGGTACCGTTGAATTATTGATAAGAAAAACAATAGGTAAGTACAAGCCTTTTTTTAAGCTAAATCATTTTAAAACAATAGGAGAAAATCCATGGAGTAATGGAGAATTTAGTTCAACTGCTTTAATTAATGTAACTGTTGATGGAAAAACTGAAATGACAGCGGCTGAAGGTGATGGACCTGTAAATGCTTTAGATAAAGCACTTAGGAAAGCATTAGAGGTATTTTATCCAGAGCTGAAGGAAGTTAAGTTAGTTGATTATAAAGTTAGAGTTTTAGATTCTGAAAGCACTACAGGGGCAAAAGTTAGAGTATTAATAGAAAGTACTGATGGAAATGAAAGTTGGAGTACAGTTGGGGTATCTAAGGATGTAATTCAAGCAAGTTGGATTGCATTAGTTGATTCAATAGAATATAAGCTTATAAAAGATATTGAAAGAAAAGCAAAAGCATATTTATAAAGGGGGAAACCGTCATGGCAATGACAATGACACAAAAAATATTAGCTGCACATGCAGGATTAGAAAGTGTAAAAGCAGGACAATTAATAGAGGCAAACTTAGATTTAGTATTAGGAAATGATATTACTTCTCCAGTTGCAGTAAAAGAATTTCAAAAGTTTGGGGTAAAAAAAGTATTTGATAAGGATAAGATAGCAATTGTTCCAGATCACTTTACTCCTAACAAAGATATAAAGGCAGCAGAGCAGTGTAAATTTATTAGAGAGTTCTCAAGAGAAAAAGGAATAACAAATTTCTTTGAAATAGGTGAAATGGGAATAGAACATTGTTTATTACCAGAGAAAGGATTAGTAGTTGCAGGAGATGTAGTTATTGGTGCAGACTCTCATACTTGTACTTATGGTGCATTAGGAGCATTTTCAACAGGTATAGGATCTACTGATATGGCTGCTGGAATGGCTACAGGGAAATGTTGGTTTAAGGTTCCTTCAGCATTAAAGTTTGTTTTAAAAGGAAAACCATCAAAATGGGTAAGTGGTAAAGATGTAATACTTCATATTATCGGAATGATAGGAGTAGATGGTGCTTTATATAAATCAATGGAATTCTTCGGAGATGGACTTAATTATTTATCAATGGATGATAGATTTACAATGGCAAATATGGCTATTGAAGCTGGTGGAAAGAATGGAATATTCCCTGTTGATGAAAAAACAATTGAATATTTAAAAGAGCATGGAAAGAAAGAATGGAAAGTATATGAGGCTGATGAAGATGCCGAATATGATGAAGTTTATGAAATAGATTTATCTACTTTAAGACCAACAGTTTCTTTCCCACATTTACCAGACAACACAAGAACTATTGATGAAGTTGGGGATATAGATATAGATCAAGCTGTAATAGGATCTTGTACAAATGGAAGAATTTCAGATTTAAGAGTTGCAAGAGATATATTAAAAGGTAAAAAAGTAAATAAGAGAGTTAGATGTATAGTGTTCCCTGGAACTCAAAAAATTTATTTACAAGCATTAGAAGAAGGAATAATAAAGGATTTAGTAGAGGCAGGAGCAGTTGTTTCAACTCCAACTTGTGGTCCATGTTTAGGTGGGCATATGGGTATATTAGCTAAAGGTGAAAGAGCAATTTCAACTACTAATAGAAACTTTGTAGGAAGAATGGGACATGTTGAATCAGAAGTTTATTTAGCAAGTCCAGCAGTTGCGGCAGCTTCAGCAATAACAGGAAAAATAACAAATCCGGAAACACTTTAAGGGGGTAAATAAATATGAAAGCAACAGGAAGAGTTTTTAAATATGGAGATAACGTAGATACAGATGTAATTATACCAGCAAGATATTTAAATACATCAGATCCGAAAGAATTAGCAGCACATTGTATGGAAGATATAGATTTAGATTTTGCAAAGAAAGTTCAAGAAGGAGATATTATAGTTGCAAATAAAAACTTTGGATGTGGGTCATCTAGAGAGCATGCACCTATAGCAATTAAGGAAAGTGGAATTAGTTGTGTTATAGCTTCAACTTTTGCAAGAATTTTCTATAGAAATGCTATTAATATTGGTTTACCAATTCTTGAATGTGACCAAGCGGTTAAAAGTATTGAAGCAGGGGATAAGTTAGAAGTAAATTTTGATACTGGAGTTATTAAGAATTTAACTAAAAATGAAGAGTATCAAGGAGAAGCATTCCCAGAATTTATGCAAAAAATAATAAATAGTAACGGTCTTATAGGATATATAAAAAATTCTCAAGAAAAATAAGAGTTTATTAAATTAAAAATATGAGGCAATAAGCGTAAAAGTAAGTTAAGTACATGGTATAGATTAAAAATATGGAACTGTACTTAGTTTATAAATGGAGTTAAGGGGGATAAATTATGAATTTTAATATAGCAGTTATACCAGGAGATGGAATAGGTCCAGAGGTTGTAGATGAATCAATAAAAGTATTAAGTAAAATTGGGGAGAAATATAATCATAACTTTGAATTTGAATTTTTACAAGCAGGTGGATGTGCAATAGATAGTTTAGGAACACCATTACCAGAAAAGACTTTGGAAATTTGTAAAAAAAGTGATGCAGTACTATTAGGAGCTGTTGGTGGGCCAAAATGGGATGATCCTAATGCGAAGGTTAGACCAGAACAAGCTTTATTAGGATTAAGAGGTGGATTAAATTTATATTGTAATTTAAGACCAGCACTTTTATATAAAGCATTAAAAGAAGCATCACCATTAAAAGACACAATAATTGGAGATGGAATTGATATTTGTGTTGTAAGAGAACTTACTGGAGGAATTTACTTTGGTGAGAGAGGGCGAGATGTTGTTGATGGAGTTGTTTCAGCATATGACACTGAAAGATATAATATAGAAGAAATAGAAAGAATAGTAAAAATAGGCTTTGATACAGCAATGAAGAGAAATAAGAAATTAACAAGTGTTGATAAGGCTAATATATTAGAAAGTTCTAGATTATGGAGAAGTGTAGTAGAAAAAATGTCTAAAGAATATCCAGAAGTAGAAGTTAATCATTTATATATTGATAATGCTTCTATGCAATTAGTTAAAGATCCTAGACAATTTGATGTTATTGTTACTTCAAATATGTTTGGAGATATATTATCAGATGAAGCATCTATGATTACAGGATCAATAGGAATGTTACCTTCAGCATCTTTAGGGAAAGGTACTTTAGGAATGTATGAACCAATACACGGATCTGCACCTGATATTGCAGGAAAAGGAATAGCAAATCCATTAGCAACAATTCTTTCTACAGCTATGATGTTAAGATATAGCTTTAATTTAGAAAATGAAGCAAAAGATATAGAAAATGCAGTAGTTAAAGTTTTAGAAGAAGGTTATAGAACTGGAGATATTAAGAGCGAAGGTACTACTCTTGTTGGTACTAAGGAAATGGGAACTCTTGTTGTAGAGAGAATTTAACTAAATTACGAAGTTAGTATGAGGTGAATAGAGATGAGAAGTGATGTAGTAAAAAAAGGAGTCACAAAGGCTCCGCATAGATCGTTATTTAAGGCATCAGGATTAACTGATGAAGAAATAAATAAGCCTTTAATAGGTGTTGTTACATCCCAAAATGATATAATTCCAGGACATATAAATTTAGATAAAATTGTTGAAGGTGTAAAAAAGGGAATATTAATGTCTGGTGGAACACCATTAGTATTTCCAACTATAGGGGTATGTGATGGTATTGCAATGGGGCACGAAGGAATGAAATATTCTTTAGCTACAAGGGAACTTATAGCAGATTCTATTGAATGTATGGCAAAGGCACATGCATTTGATGCATTAGTATTTATACCAAACTGCGATAAGATAGTTCCAGGAATGGTTATGGCAGCTTTAAGATTAAATATACCATCAGTAGTTGTAAGTGGTGGTCCAATGTTAGCTGGTAAATTTAAAGATAAAGAGGTTTCCTTATCTACAATGTTTGAGGCAGTTGGATCTGTGGAAAGTGGTTTAATGCTAGAATCAGATTTAGCTGATTTAGAAGAAAAAGTATGTCCTACATGTGGATCATGTTCAGGAATGTTTACAGCAAATTCAATGAATTGTTTATGTGAGGTATTAGGAATTGCTTTACCTGGAAATGGAACAATACCAGCTGTTTATTCAGAAAGAATTAGACTTGCTAAGTATGCTGGTATGGCAGTAATGAATCTTCTAGAAAAAGATATAAAGCCAAGAGATATAATTACTGAAGAATCTATAAAAAATGCTTTAACAGTAGATATGGCTCTTGGATGTTCAACAAATAGTGTTTTACATTTAACTGCTATTTCAAATGAGGCAAAATCTCCTATAAATTTAGATATTATAAATGAAATGTCAGCTAAAGTACCTAATCTTTGCAAATTAGCACCTGCTTCTGATACTCATATTGAAGATTTATATGCAGCAGGTGGAATAAAAGCTGTAATGAGCGAGTTAAATAAAAAGAATTTATTAAATCTAAATTGTATTACAGCAACAGGAAAAACTGTTGGAGAGAATATAGAAAATGCTAAAGTTTTAGATTATTCAGTAATAAAGCATATTGAAGAACCATATAGTGAAACTGGTGGAATTGCAGTTTTAAAAGGAAATCTAGCTTTAGATGGTGCTGTAGTTAAAAGATCTGCAGTACTTAAAGAAATGTTAAAACATCAAGGACCAGCTAAAGTTTTTAACTCTGAAGAAGAAGCTATAGAAGCTATTTTAGGTAAGAAAATAGTTGATGGCGATGTTGTAGTAATTAGATATGAGGGTCCAAAAGGCGGACCAGGAATGAGAGAAATGTTATCACCAACTTCAGCAATTTGTGGAATGGGATTAGATAAGTCAGTAGCTCTTATAACTGATGGAAGATTTAGTGGGGCAACAAAGGGAGCAGCAATAGGACATGTATCACCAGAAGCAGCTGAAGGTGGAAATATTGCTTTAGTGCAAGATGGAGATATTATTTCGATAGATATATTAAATGGAAATTTAGATTTACTTGTAAGTGATGAAGAGCTAGCTAAGCGTAGAGAAGCCTTAAAACCAATGGAACCAAAGGTTAAGGAGGGTTATTTATCAAGATATGCTAAGTTAGTAAGTTCAGCAAGTACAGGAGCAATTTATAAATAGTTAGTAGCTAATCTACTAATTAAAATAAGGGGGGGTAGTTAAATGTTATTAACAGGGGCTGAAATTCTTGTTAAATGTTTATTAAGCGAGGGTGTTGATACTATTTTTGGATATCCTGGAGGGGCAGTATTAAATATTTATGATTATTTGTACAAATATAAAGACAAAATAAAACATTATTTATCCTGCCATGAGCAAAGTGCAGCTCATGCAGCAGATGGATATGCAAGGTCTACTGGTAAAGTTGGTGTTTGTATAGCAACATCAGGACCAGGTGCAACTAATCTTGTTACAGGAATAGCAACAGCTTATATGGATTCGGTTCCTTTAGTTGCTATAACAGGAAATGTTTCAAAAGACTTACTTGGTAAAGATAGCTTTCAAGAGGTTGATATAACTGGCATAACAATGCCTATAACAAAGCATAATTTTATAGTTAAGGATGTTAATAATTTACAAGAAATAGTTAGGAAAGCATTTTATATCGCTAGAGAGGGAAGACCAGGACCAGTTCTAATAGATATACCAAAAGATATAACAGCAGCTAAGACAGAGTACAAAGATTTAGAGCCAATAGAGGTTGAACCTAAAAGTAAGCATATAACAGAAGAAGTTTTAGAGCAAGTTGCAAAATATATAAATGAATCTTCTAGACCTCTTATATATGCAGGTGGTGGAGTTATTAATGCTGATGCTACAGAGGAGTTAATTAATTTCGCTGAAATATTAAATGCACCAGTAGCAACAACTCTAATGTGTAGAGGAGCAATACCTTCTGACCATAGATTAAATACAGGTATGATAGGAATGCATGGAAGTAATGCATCTAATATTTTAGCAACAAAATGTGATTTGATAATTGCATTAGGAGCAAGATTTAGTGATAGAGTAATAAGTGATAAAGAGTTTATTAATAATGCTAAGGTTATACAAATAGATGTGGATCCAGCTGAAGTAAATAAAAATGTAAAAGTTGATTCATTCATTATAGGTGATATAAAAGTTGCATTACAAAGATTAATGCCTTTATTAAAAAATAAAGAAAATAAAGAGTGGTTAAATACTGTAGATGAGTTGAAGCTTTTATCTATAACTAAGAATAATAAGGATAATGGAGAGGAGTTAACTCCAAGATTTTTATTTGAAAAGCTTAGTGATATGGATAAAGGGGATTTTATTATAGCAACAGAAGTTGGACAGCATCAAATGTGGACGGCTCAATATTTTAACTTTAAAACTCCAAGAACATTAATATCTTCAGGGGGGCTTGGAACAATGGGATTTGGATTAGGAGCTGCTATAGGAGCAAAGGTTGCTAATCCAGAAAAAACTGTATTTAATATCGCTGGAGATGGAAGCTTTGGTATGAATTGTAATGAATTTGCTACTGCAGTTAAATATAATATTCCAATTAAAGTTATTGTAATGAACAACAATGCTTTAGGAATGGTTAGACAATGGCAAAGTCTTTTCTACGAAGCAAGATATTCTCAAACTACTCTAGATAGAGCAACTGATTTTGTTAAGCTTGCAGAAGCTTTTGGCGGTGTTGGATTTAGGGTTGAAAAGAGAGAAGAGTTAGAAGGTGTATTAAAAGAAGCATTGGCTATAAATAAGCCTGTAATTATTGATTATAGGATAGATAGTGATAAAAAAGTATTTCCTATGGTTGCACCAGGTGCACCAATTCACCAAATAATAAATGAGGAAGACTTAGAATGTTAATCTAAATTTCTATCATAGGAATAATGGTAGCAATTTTTAATAAATAAAAATAATAAATAAATAAATAAATAAATAAATCGGGGGTATCAAAAATGGCAAAAATGTTTTATGAAAAGGACACAAATTTAGATTTATTAAAAGGAAAAAAAGTTGCAGTAATTGGATATGGTAGCCAAGGACATGCACATGCGTTAAACCTTCATGAAAGTGGAGTAGATGTAGTAGTTGGATTATATGAAGGAAGTAAATCTTGGGATAGAGTTAAAGAAGCAGGATTAGAGGTAGCAACAGTTGCTAATGCTGTAAAGAGTGCTGATGTTGTAATGATGCTTGTACCAGACGAAAAACAAGCTAAATTATATAAAGAAGAAGTTGCACAGTATTTAGAAGCTGGAAATGCTTTAGTATTTGCTCATGGATTTAACATCCACTATGGACAAATAGTACCACCAGCAGATGTTGATGTATTTATGGTTGCTCCAAAGGGACCAGGACATATGGTAAGAAGAACTTATACTGAAGGTTCAGGAGTTCCTTGTTTAATAGCTGTTCATCAAGATGCAACAGGACAAGCAAAAGAATTAGCATTAGCTTATGCAAATGGTATTGGTGGAGCAAGAGCTGGAGTTTTAGAAACTACATTTAAAGATGAAACTGAAACAGATTTATTCGGAGAACAAGCAGTTCTTTGTGGTGGATGTACAGCATTAATAAAAGCCGGATTTGAAACTTTAGTTGAGGCAGGATATGCTCCAGAAAATGCTTACTTTGAATGCTTACATGAAATGAAACTTATTGTTGATTTAATGTATCAAGGTGGAATGGCTGCTATGAGATATTCTATTTCTGATACTGCTGAATATGGAGATTATATGATTGGTAATAGAATTGTTACTGATGAAACTAAGAAAGAAATGAAGAAAGTATTAACTGAAATTCAAGATGGTACTTTCGCTAGAAACTGGTTAATGGAAAACCAAGTTGGTAGACCACAATTTAATGCAATGAGAAGAATGGAAGCTGAGCATCCAATTGAAAAAGTAGGTAAAGAATTAAGAGAAATGATGTCTTGGATTGATACTAAGAAATTAGACTAATAAATTAATCTTATGGACTTTAGGAATCGCATTTTTAGGATTAAGAATGTGATTCTTTTTTTGTAGTATTTTACAAATTGTTAGGAAGTTAGTTCCTAATAATGTTAGTTGATGGTAAAATATTCAATGTATAATTCTAAAATATAAAATCAAGGGAGAGAGGTATATGGAATTAAAAGTAAAAGTAGAGAATAAAAAAGTATTTAATAGAATTGGACTTGCTATTTTTGCTTCAATGATATTAGTAAATATTATTCAAGTCGTATTTTTTGGAATCATTGGAGTAGTTAATCAAGAGCTATTATCAGCTCCATGGATAAATTATGCTGCAATTGCAATTAGTTTTTATTTAATAGGATTTCCTGTATTTTATCTTATGATTAAAAAATTACCGGAAGAAGAAAAAAGAGAAAGTAGAACACTTGGAGTTTTTGAAGTCATAAAAATATGTTTTATGTCTTATAGTTTAGTATATATAGTTAATCTTTTGACTAATCTTCTTATGATGTTGATAGCAGTATTTAAAGGTAGTGAAGTTACAAATCCATTAGTAAATGTGATTGAAGGAAGCAATTGGATATGGTCATTAATTTTTGCAGGAATATTATCTCCTATAATTGAAGAAATGATGTTTAGAGGTGTAATGTTAAATAAGCTAAGAAGATATGGTGATAAAGTTGCAATAATAACAACTGCAATATTATTTGGATTATTTCATGCAAACTTCTCACAATTTTTCTATGCAGTAGCATTAGGGATAGTTTTTGCTTATGTTACATTAAAAACAGGAACTATAAAATATTCAATAATACTACACATAATTGTGAATATGATGGGAAGTGTTATTTTACCAGCTGTTATTGGTGACGGTAGCAATATAGTAGCTGTTGGATGTGTAGGATTAGCATTATTAGCAATAGTAATAGTAGGATTAGTATTATTAATAAAAAATAGAAAAAATATATCATTATTAGATGGTGAAATTAAATTAGAAAAGGGAGCTGCATTTAAAACTATTTGGGTTAATGTAGGAATGATATTATATGTAGTAATTTCTTTGGTTTCTATGATATCTATATTGTTTATGTAGGTTAAATAAAAATAAGAATTACTATAATATTTTTAAAAGGTATATCTTAAATATAAGGTATGCCTTTTATTTTATATATAAATAAAGGTTTAATATTTATTATTATATAATATAATTCAATATTAAAAAGAAAAACACGAACGTTCATATAAAAAAACAGCGATATTTATGAAAAATAACTAAAAAACCTGGACAAATATTCGTATTTGTATTAATATTATTCATATAATTAAAAGTAATCGTGTTTATCGTATAAAGTTGGAAATAGGGTCCAACAGTTTCTACCAAATCACCATAAATGATTTGACTACGATATGTTTTATATAAGAAAATACTACTCTAATCTAAGTATTATATAAACATATAAATAGAAAACAATCACTAATTTACATATCAAATTTATACTCTACATGCGATAAATATTACGATTACAATAAAAAGCATGGGGGTAAACAAATGACAAGATTCATATCTGAATACTTTAATTTTCAAGAAAAAAATACAAATTTTAAAACTGAAACAATAGCAGGAATAACAACATTTTTAACAATGGCATATGCCTTATTTTTAATTCCTAGTGTTTTAGCAGATGCAGGTATGCCAGAAAAAAGTGTCTTTGTTGCAACAGCATTAGCTGCAGCAATTGGTACATTAATAATGGGTGTATTTGCAAAGTTTCCAATGGGATTAGCTCCAGGAGTTGGATTAAATGCTTTCTTTACATATAGTGTATGCATAGGAATGGATATTCCTTGGCAAACAGCATTATCAGGAGTACTTGCATCAGGGGTTATATTCTTAATAATATCAGCAACAGGATTAAGAGAGTTAGTTATTAAATCAATACCAACAAATTTAAAATTTGCAGTAAGTGCAGGAATTGGATTATTTATAGCTTTTATTGGTTTAAAAAATGCAGGAATAGTTGTAGCAAATGAAGCAACATTTGTAGGGCTTGGAGATTTAACAAATCCAACAGTATTACTTTCAATATTTGGACTTATTGTAATGGCGATATTAATGGTTAGAGGATCTAATATAGCAATATTTATTGGAATGGTAGCAACAGTAGTTGTTGGAATGATATTTGGATTAATAGATGTTCCAACTTCAATAATATCAATGCCACCATCAATAGCACCTACATTTGGAGTTGCCCTTCAAAACATAGGAAATATATTTAATCCACAAATGATATTAGTCATCTTTACTTTCTTATTTATGGACTTCTTTGATACAGCAGGTACAATGGTTGCAGTTGGTTCAAAGGTTGGACTACTTAAAAAAGATGGTTCAGTTGAAAATGGATCTAAGGCATTACTTGCAGATTCAGTTGCTACTTGTATAGGATCAATATTTGGAACTACTAATACTACATCTTATGTTGAATCATTATCAGGAGTAGCAGTAGGAGCAAAAACAGGATTTTCAAGTGTTGTAGTAGGAATATTATTTTTAATTTCATTATTCTTCTCACCACTACTTACAGTAATTACTTCAGCGGTAACTGCACCAGCACTTATTCTAGTTGGTTCATTAATGTGTAGTAATCTTAAGGAAATTGAATGGGATAAACCAGAAGTTTCAATCTCAGCATTTTTAACTGTAATATTAATGCCTTTAACTTATAGTATTGGTGAAGGTATAGCATGTGGATTCTTATCATATGTGGTACTTATGATATTTAAAGGAAAAGCTAAAAAAGTACATCCAGTTATGTATGTATTAGCAGCATTGTTTGTAATATATTTTGCGATAAGATAAAAGTGAAAAAAATTTTTAATTAGACAATATAGGTTCTATTAACTAAATAGAACCTATATTTTTTGCTTTTATATAGTATTTATTGACGAAAATCATTGGTAATTGTAAGTATTTATAAAAAATAAGTGTATGTAATAATTTTTGTATAAATATTGGGTAATTAAAAGAGGTAATACTAATAAGGGAGAAAAATGAATATATTAGTTGTCGAAGATGATAATATTTAGAGGAAAAATTTAGTTGATAATATTATATAAGCTATAGATAAGAGAAATACTTTACAATAATAATTTGAATCTGTATAATTAATTTGTAATTTGTTAAAAATAATTATAGTAATTGCGCTGAAGAGGAGCAGTAAATAGAATTTTAATTTAAAGCGATTTAGGGATGGTGTAAGCCTAAAATTTAAAACTATGGAAGGAAACCTTGGAGCAATAAAAATTAATAAGTATTTGAGTGGGTTAATAATTTATATTGACCAATTTAGGTGGTAACGCGGAATATAAGTTTTCGTCCTAATAATATTTAGGATGGAAACTTTTTTATTTGGATATAAATGGGTGTGCCTCCGGGGAGCAGCCATTTTTTTACATTATATATAAAGGAGAATTAAATATGGCATTTGAAAAGTTAGCTGAAATAATATTCCCTAATGTTGAACATGATAGAGAATATTATATAGCAAAATATCCAAAAAGAAACTTAAAAGAAGGTGCTAGAGTAACTAGATATGCACCATCACCAACAGGATTCCAACATATAGGTGGAGTGTTTGCTGCATTAATCAATGAAAGATTAGCAAGTCAAAGTGAAGGTGTTTTCTATTTAAGAATAGAAGATACAGACCAAAAAAGAGAAGTTGAAGGTGCTATTGAAGATACAATCGCAACTATGCATAACTTTGGAATGGACTTCAGTGAAGGAATGACTGGTCAAGAAACTTCAAAAGGTGAATATGGTCCATACAGACAAAGTGAAAGAGCTGAAATATACAGAACTTTTGCTAAGGATTTATTATTAAAAGGTTTAGCATATCCAGATTTTTGTACTCCAGAAGAATTAGCAGCATTAAGAGAAGAGCAAATTGCTAATAAAATAACTCCAGGATACTATGGAGAATATGCTAAATACAGAAACATTACTGAAGAAGAAGCTATTGAAAGAATAAACAATGGTGAAGCTTATATTTTAAGATTAAAATCACCAGGAAATATTGAAAATAGAGTAGAATTCCATGATTTAATAAAGGGAGATATATCTTTCCCAGAAAATAATCAAGACGTAGTTTTAATAAAAGGTGATGGACTTCCAACATATCACTTTGCACATGCAATAGATGACTATCTAATGAGAACTACTGATGTAATAAGAGGAGAAGAATGGTTATCATCACTTCCAATCCACGTTCAATTATTTGAAGTATTAGGATTTGAAAGACCAAATTATGCTCATATTCCAACAATAATGAAACAAGAAGGTGGATCTAAGAGAAAGCTTTCTAAGAGAAAAGATGCTGAAGCAGCTGTTTCTTACTACAATGAAGTTGGATATCCAGTAGTATGTGTTATTGAATACTTATTAAATATAGTAAACTCAAGCTATGAAGAATGGAGAGCAGAAAATCCAACTGCTGATTACCATGAATTCCATGTTGCTTTAGAAAAAATGAGTAAGAGTGGAGCATTATTTGATTTAGTAAAATTAAATGACGTTTCTAAAGATGTTATAGCTAGAATGCCAGCAGATAAAGTATATGAACAATATACTGCATGGGCTAAGCAATATGACGAAGAAATGTATAACTTAGTAACTTCAAATGAAGCTATGGCTAGAGAAATATTTAATATAGATAAAGAAGGTCCAAAGCCAAGAAAAGACTTTGCTAAATGGGATGAATTTAAGGATAAAATATTCTACTTCTTTGATGAATTATTCTACAATGAAACTGCTGAACAAGTAGAATTACCAAAGACTTTATCATTAGAAAATGCTAAAGCTATAATTGAAGAGTATGCTAAGAAATTTACTTTCAATATAGGAAGCCAAGAAAATTGGTTTGAAGAATTAAAAGTGATTGGAGCAGAACTTGGATATTGTGCAAATAGAAAAGAATTCAAGGCTAATCCAGATGCATATAAAGGAATGATTTCTGATGTTGCTGGTGCAGTAAGAAGTGCATTATCACATAGAACAAACACTCCAGATCTTTATACTTTAATGCAAATCATGGGTGAAGAAAGAGTTAGAGAAAGATTTAACAAATTCTTAAGCTTATAATAACAAAGTGCTGTATTAAACATAATACAGCACTTTGTTATTAAATTTTATTTATTATATTATATAATTAAACTTAAGCTGAATATATTGGCACGTATTATATGGTTTAAAATTCATAAAATAATACCGAAAAATATAATTGGAGGTAATATTATGAACAATATGAATAAACAAAATCAAAGCAATTCAGCTATGAGCAGTAGTGTTCAAAGCATGAATAGCAATACACAACAACCACAACAACAAAACAATATGCAAAGCAATTCTATGCAAAATGGAATGAGTAGTGCTCAAATTGATTCAAATATTGATGCATATAAAAAAGCTCAACAAAATTCAAATCAGAATTCTATGCAATAAAATATTTAAAATAAAAACTCCCTATTTTTATAGAGAGTTTTTATTTTAAATATTATTAAAGGTGCTAAATTTATTTTTATTGGATAAAAAGATAAACTAGATTATATTATAGAAAAAATGAGAGGCATTTGCTAACATCAACAATTAATACAAGGTATCAAAGTAATGATAATGTACAAACTATTATTGTAGTGGTGGTAGAACTAAGTATTAGGCTTGGCTGTATCAGGACTAAATTTAACAGAACATTGGAGGTAAATGTTATGAGTAAACATTCAAACTGTGGATGTCATACAGAAGGAAAAAACTCTTGTGAATCAACTTGTGGATGTGGATGCAATAGTGGTGCACCAAAATCTGCAGTAAATAATCAATGGGCATCACCTGCAAGTGTAAAATCAACTATTACTGATAAATGTAAATGTGATAAAAATGAAAAAACTGCAACAAATAACCAATGGTGTTAACTAATTTAATAAAATATAAGTTTTTAGAGTTATAACAATAAGTACTAGTATTAAATCAATAATATAGTGCAAACTAATACCGATAAGAGTGTTAGGAGGGTAGACCAATGGGATGAATAATAATAAAAAGAAACTTTATACCTATAAAAGTGAAAACAATCATTTAAGTTCTCAATATTGGGATATAGATTGTGATTGTAATTTATTAAATGATTTAACTGGTGATTATGGGTTCCATGAAGACAGAGGAACTATAAAAAAATGATTATATAAGTAGCGGCTTGTGTGTACCTGATTATAGAATTATTAAAATTACTGTGTATGAAACCTCAAAGACACTCACTATACCTAATTAAAATAAGAGAAAGGCATTTGCCTTTCTCTTATTTTAATTTAAATGAAGATTTTAAAGAAACTATTCTATTAAATACTAGCTTTTCAGGTGTAGTATATTTAGAGTCTACATTAAAGAATCCATTTCTAACCATTTGGAATTTATCTTGAGGCTTAGCATTTTCTACAGCTGTTGGCTCTATAAATCCTTGTAAAACTTCCATAGAATTTGGATTTATTTGTTCTAAGAAGTGTTTTCCTTCATTTTCAGGAGCATCATCTAAGATTAAAGGTTCATATAATCTAAATTCAGCAGGTACGCAATTATTTGCATCTACCCAGTGAATAGTTCCTTTAACTTTTCTTCCTGTGAATCCAGAACCACTCTTAGTTTCAGGATCATAAGTACAATGAATTTCAGTTACATTACCATTTTCATCTTTAATTACTTCATTACATGTAACAAAGTAAGCTCCCATTAATCTAACTTCATTTCCTGGGAATAATCTGAAATATTTCTTTATTGGAACTTCCATGAAGTCTTCTTGTTCAACATATAATTCTCTTGAGAATGGAACTAGTCTCTTACCAAAAGATTCATCTTTAGCATTATTACTAACTTCAAGCATTTCAGTTTGACCTTCTGGATAGTTAGTTATAACTAATTTTAAAGGTCTTAAAACTGCCATTGCATTAGGTGCTTTCATTTGTAAATCTTCTCTTACAAAATAATCAAGCATTTGAGAATCTACTGTAGAGTTAGCTTTAGCAACACCAATTGCAGCACAGAAGTTCTTTAATGCTTCTGGAGTACATCCTCTTCTTCTTAAACCAGATATAGTAGGCATTCTTGGGTCATCCCATCCGTCAACAATACCTTCATCAACTAATTGTTTAAGTTTTCTTTTGCTCATAACTGTGTTAGTCATGTTTAATCTAGCAAACTCAATTTGTCTAGGTTGAGATTCCATTTCACATTCTCTAACAACCCAATCATATAGAGGTCTATGATCTTCAAATTCTAAAGTACAAATAGAGTGAGTTACCTTTTCTATAGCATCTTCTAATGGATGAGCAAAGTCATACATAGGATAGATGCACCATTTATCTCCTGTATTATGGTGAGTTGCATGTGCAATTCTATAGAGAATAGGATCTCTCATATTCATATTAGGAGAAGACATATCAATTTTAGCTCTTAAAACTTTTTCTCCATCTTTAAATTCACCGTTCTTCATTCTTTCAAATAAATCTAGGTTTTCTTCTACAGATCTATTTCTATATGGGCTTTCCTTACCTGGTTGAGTTAAAGTACCTCTATATTCTTTAGCCTCTTCTGGAGTTAAATCACAAACATAAGCTAACCCTTTCTTTATTAAAAGAACAGCTCTGTTATACATTTCATCAAAATAGTCTGATGCAAAATAAAGTTCATCCCAATTTCCACCAAGCCATTTTACATCTTCTTTTATTGATTCAACATATTCAGTATCTTCTTTTACTGGATTAGTATCATCAAATCTAAGATGAGTTTTCCCTTTAAATTCTTCAGCTAAACCAAAGTTTAAAAGTATAGATTTTGCATGACCTATATGAAGATATCCATTTGGTTCTGGTGGGAAACGAGTTATTATTTCTTTGTGTTTTCCGCTTTCTAAATCATCTACTATTATATTTCTTATAAAATTAGAAGAATTAATTTCAGTTGACATAGTTTACCTCTCCTATTAACGATTAATTTTAAGTTAAAAATATTTATATAAGAATTAAAATTATTCTATAAAAAATAATTATTTCCTAAGTATATAACATTTATAACATATATTTTGGCTATTACTAATAATTTTAATCGAATATAAGTAAAAAATAAAGTGGCTTATAGAAAAAGTTAACTAATTACTAGAAGATAAGTAAGAATAATATGGTTTATATATTATCAAAGGTAAGAATAAAGTATAAAAATGTAGTATTAATAAAATAATATTATCTGAAATAGTATTTTATTGGAGGATTAAAAAATGAATAACTTAATGTGTAGCGTTAATACATGTATTCATAATCAAAATAATTTATGTTGTAGAGAAATTATAAAAGTTGCAGGCAAAAATACAATTACTGCAAACTTTACAAGTTGTGAAAGTTTCAGAAGAAAAGAAGGCGAGATTACTAATAATACACAATCACCTAAAAATTTATTAAATGTAGTATGTGAAGCAGAAAATTGTAAATATAATAATAATCAGAAATGTGAAGCTAATAATATAAGTATAGAAGGTACTTACGCTTTATCAGAAATACAAACTGAGTGTGCAACTTTTTCATCAAAAATAGATAAATAAAAAAAGCTAGTTAAGCTAGCTTTTTTTATTTTTACAATAATGTTTACATTAACTGGAGAATAAAATAAAATAAAGATATTAATATAAAAGGAAAAGGATTTTATGAGTATAAGTTATTTTAAAGATTTGAACAAAGAAAGAATAGAAATAAAACCAATAAATTTTTGGCAAGCATTAGGATTATCATTTTTATTTGATATAGTACTTATGTTTTTGAATACTCCAACAGATGTATTTTATAGTGTTTTAAGTGGTATGGGAATTAATACATATACTGATTTTTGGTATATTATATCAACATTATTATCATGCATTTATCAATTTGGAACTCTTTTAATTATTACTGTATTTATAAATAAAAGGTTTAGTATATCAAATGATATTACTAATAGTTTTGAAATAAGAAAAAGAGATTATTTAGTTGTACCATTATTAATTGTCTCATATATATTTATTACTTATGGATGGTTTGATTATATATTATTCTCAATTCCTACAGGAGAGATGTTTGATTCTGCAATGGAATATTTTGATTCATTACCCATAGTAATATTGTTAATAGAAACTTGTGTGATTGCACCTATTTTTGAAGAAACTTTATATAGGGGAATATTATTAAAGGGATTAATGAATAAATATAATAGCAAAAAAGCTATAGTTTATTCAGCATTAATTTTTGGTATAGCACATTTAAATGTACCACAAGGTATCAATGCCTTTTTATTAGGATTAATATTAGGAACTGTGTTTTATTATACTAGATCAATTTATTTATGTATGATAATGCATTTTGCAAATAATCTTTTAGTTAATTTTGTTTATTATCCTACAAGCGGAATATGGACAACTATATTATTTATTGCTGTGCCTATACTAGGTATAGTATTAATGTTTTTATGTTTTAAAATATTAAATTTAAAAGAAAGAGCTAAAAAGGAAATAAATATTTATAAGTAACATAGAAGGCATTTATCTTTTAAAGATAAATGCCTTTAATATAAAGTTTGGGGTGTAATATGAATATAGGAATAATAGGTTTTGGTGGAGTAGGACAAGCATTAATAAAATTATTAGTAGAAAAGAAAAACTATATTTTTGAAAAATACAATTTAGATATAAAAGTAAAATATATAGTAAAAAGTGATGGTGGAATTTGCAAAGCAAATGGTATTAATTTAGATGAAGTACTTGAATTTATTAATAAAAACAAAAGTATTAAAGAACATATATTATGGAAAGACAATTTAAGTATTGATGAAATAATAAAAAATAATGATATTGATACTTTGGTAGAATTAACATCAACTAATATAGAGAATGGAGAGCCTGGATTAACACATATAAAAAGTGCATTGGAAACTGGTATAAATGTTGTTACAGGCAATAAAGGTCCTATTATATTAAAATATAAAGAGTTAAAAGAAATTGCTGATAAAAACTTAGTAAAATTTAAGGTAGGTTGCACTACTGGAGGAGCATTACCTTCAATTAATGGAGGATTATATGATGTTGCAGGTAGTGAGATACAAGCTATTGAAGGTATATTAAATGGAACCACCAATTATATATTAAGTAAAATGTCTATGGAGAAAGTAAGTTATGAAGAGGCCTTAGTTCAAACACAAAAAGATGGAATAGCAGAAGCAAATCCAAGCCTTGATATTTTAGGATATGATACTGCATGTAAGATAGTAATATTAGCTAATGTTCTTATGGATGCAAATATAAAGTTAGAAGATATAGAAGTAAAGGGTATAACAGAAGTTAAACTAGAAACAATAAAAAATGCTCAAAAAGAAAATAAAAAATTAAAATTAATAGGTAAAGTTTATAGGGAAGATAATGTAACAAAAGCTTATGTAAGACCTATAGAAATTAAAGAAGATCATCCACTTTATTTTGTTGATTATAAAAATAAAGGAGTTTGTTTTAAAACTGATACATTAGGGGATATAAGTATAATTGGAGGAGCCTCTGGTACCATGAATGCAGCAGCATCAATATTAAGAGATATTGTTTTAATTAAGGAGAAGGTTTTAGAATAATTTATTTAAGAGTATAAAATAATTAATATAGTAAAGGTTATGGGGGAAGATAAAACTGTGGATAAGAAAAGTATAAGAGAAAACATAATAAATAAAAGAAATGAATTATCTTTAGATATTAAAATTCAATATGATATAACTATATTTAATGAATTAATAAATTATGAATTTTATAAAAATGCTAAGAAAATATTTACGTATGTAAGCTTCGGTTCTGAAGTTGATACTATTGAATTTATAAAATATGCTCTAAATGATAATAAAGAAATTTATGTACCTAAGACTGATAAAATTAAAAAAGAAATGGTAGCAATGAGAATTAACAGTTTAGATAACATGATTGTGGATAAGTGGGGGATACTAGAACCAAAACATGTGGATAAAGATAAAATATGTGAAAACTTTGATTTAATAATAATGCCAGGTGTAGCTTTTGATAGAAAAGGAAATAGAATAGGGTATGGTGGGGGATATTATGATAAATATTTTTCACAAATTAAAGGTGAAAGTAATAAGATAGTATTAGCTTATGATTTTCAGATAGTAAATAGTATCGAAAATGAAGCTCATGATATTAGAGTGAATTGTATAATAACTAATAATGAATTTATAAAAATTAATGAAAATTAAAAAAATAGATTAAATCTCTTGAAAAAATATTCCATATGTGTATAATAAAGATAATAAATTAAATAAAAATCTTTTATTAAGAATGGTGGAGGGACTGGCCCTGAGAAACCTAGCAACCTGTCGTAAGTGACAAGTAGCAAGTGAATAGTTAATAATAAAGCTCATTATGGAGCTTTAAATTGTATTTTTAAAATTCAATTTATATATTAACTTGAAACTTATCACTGATTGACGCTGGTGCTAAATCCTGCAGGTTTAACCTGAGAAATGAGAGTATATATTAATAAATAAGCTTATTTAGCTATTTCTCATTATCTATAAAGGATAATAAGAAATAGCTTTTTTTTGTACACAAAATTAAGACATTTTAGATAATGACTAATATTTGACCATTATCTATTAATAAAAAAGCAATAAGTATAAAAAATTAAATGAATATAGAAGTAAAGTTTAAAATAATTAAAAACTATTAATTAAAAACTCTTAACTTCTAACTAACCAAAAGGGGGATTTATTTATGGCAATTAATTTAGAAAAAGGAACAGTAGGAATTCATGGAGGATATTCACCAAAATCAGGTGAACCAAGGGTTCTACCAATTTATCAAAGTGCAACTTATAAGTATGATGATCCAGATACATTAGCAGCTTTATTTGATTTAAAAGCTGAAGGGCATCTATATAGTAGAATTTCTAATCCAACAGTTGGGGCGTTGGAAGAAAAGTATGCAAAATTAGAAGGTGGAGTTGGTGCAGTAGCAACCGCTTCAGGACAATCAGCAATTTTATATGCAATTTTAAATGTTTGTAAGGCAGGAGATCATATAATTTCGGTATCATCTTTATATGGTGGAACAGTTAACTTATTTACAGTTCATCTTAAAAACTTAGGTATAGAAGTTACTTTTGTAGATCCAGATGCATCAGAAGAAGAAATTTTATCTAAGGCTAAAGAAAATACTAAGGTTGTTTATGGAGAAACTATAGGTAATCCAGGATTAAATGTTTTAGATTTTGATAAGTTTTCAAAAGTGGCTAAAAAGCTTCAAGTACCATTTATAGTTGATAATACAGTAGCTACACCATATCATTGCAATCCATTTGAATATGGCGTTAATGTTGTTGTACATTCAACAACAAAGTATTCAGAAGGACATGCTCAAACTATAGGGGGAATAGTTGTAGATGGAGGAAATTTTGATTGGACAAATGGAAAATTTGACGATTTAGTTTTACCTGATCCAAGCTATCATGGAGTAAAATATGTTGAAACATTTGGTGATGCCGCATATATAGTTAAATTAAGAGTAACATTACTTAGAGATTTAGGAGCATGTATGAGCCCATTTAATGCTTATTTAACTAATTTAGGCTTAGAAACTTTACATTTAAGAATGGAAAGACATTCTAAAAATGCTTTAGAAATTGCACAATGGTTAAGCACACAAGAAAAGGTAGCATGGGTTAATTATCCATTACTTGAAGGAAATAAATCTTATGATTTAGCTCAAAAATATCTTAAAAAGGGAGCAAGTGGGCTTTTAACATTTGGAATTAAAGGTGGAATTGAAGAAGCTAAAAAGTTTAGTAGAGCTTTAGATTTAATAGCTTTAGCAGTAACTTTAGGTGATGCAAGAAGTTGCCTTCTACATCCAGCTACTACTACACATAGTCAACTTGGAGAAGAAGAGCAAAGAGCAAGTGGAGTTACTCCAGATATGCTTAGACTTTCTGTTGGAATAGAGGATACTAAAGATTTAATTAATGATATTAGTGAAGCGCTAAAAGCTATATAAGAATTGAGTGGAGGAATAATTATGACTAAAGTAGCTATTATGGGATATGGAGTAGTAGGTAGTGGACTTATTGAATTAATAGATAAAAATAGGGAAAACTATAGAAAAAATGAAATAATTATAACAAGTATTTTAGTGAAGAATAAAGAAAAACATATTGATTCAAGTCACAAAGAAGTTATTACTACTAATGTAGAAGAGTTTTTTTCTGCAGAAAGTGATGTTGTAATAGAAGTAATGGGCGGGCTTCATCCAGCTTATGATTATGTTAAAAATGCATTAGCATTAAAGAAGCATGTAGTTACAGCTAATAAAGATTTAATAGCTACATTTGGACATGAATTATTCCAATTAGCTAAGGAAAATAATGTTTCTTTAAAGTTTGAAGCTGCAGTAGCTGGTGGTATTCCTATAATAAAGCCATTAACTGAAAGTCTTTATGGAAATAGTATAAATAGCATAAAAGCAATATTAAATGGAACAACTAATTTTATATTAACTAAGATGGATAAGGAAGGTTTGTCTTATGAAGAGGCTCTTAAAGAAGCACAAGAGCTTGGGTTTGCAGAAGCTAATCCAGAATCTGATGTTATGGGATATGATTCAGCTAGAAAACTTGCAATACTATCAAGTTTAGCTTTTGATCAGAAGTTTCAGTGGAGTGATATATCAATAGAGGGAATAACTAATATAGATGAAAATGATTTTAAATATGCTAATAAATTAAAGTGTAAAATTAAACTTGTAGCAGAATCGTTTAAATGTAAAAGAGGAATATATACGTCTGTAAAACCTATATTAGTAGATGAACAAAGTATATTAGCTAAGATTAATAATGAAGTTAATGTAGTTATTTTAAATGGAGATGAAATAGGAGAATTATTATTTGTAGGTAAAGGAGCTGGGAAATTACCTACAGGAAGTGCTGTTTATAGTGATTTAAATGATATTATAAATAACAGATTTACTGATGTTGATAGTTTTAATAAAGAAGAAGCAAATGTAATAAAATTTGCAAGTAAAACATGTAATTGTATATTAAGAATAAAGACATTAAATATAGATGAAACAATAAACAAATGTAGGGAAAATTTTAATAATATAAAGATTATAGACAAAAGTATAAAAGGGGAAGTTGCAATTTTTATTGAATGTACTTCAGAAGCATATGTAGAGAAATTTATTGAGAAGATGAAAAATGAAAATTATTATGAAGAAGCAAAGAAGCTAATAGTTGCCTAGTAGGTGAAATAAATAAAGGGACTGTATTTTAATTTTATACAGTCTCTTTTTATTGGTTAAAAATTATATAAATGTAAAAAATAAAATATGATAATGATAATTATTATCATTTACAAAAGAAAAATTATATGTTATATTGTATTTAGGCTTAGAAATAATTTAAGGAGATGATTGTATGGCAAAGATGATGGGACCAAGATTTAAGCAGTGCAGACGATTAGGCTTAAATGTTTGTGGACATCCAAAAGCGATGAAAAGAGCGGCCAAAGGTACAGCGAGAAATGATAAAAAACTTTCTGACTATGGTACTCAATTATTAGAAAAGCAAAGATTAAGAGCTTATTACGGAGTTATGGAAAAGCAATTTGCTAATTACTTTGAAAAAGCATCTAAATCAAAAGAATTAACAGGTCATGCTTTAATCAACTTATTAGAATGCAGATTAGATAATTTAGTTTATAGATTAGGATTTGCAAACTCAATAAGACAAGCGAGACAAATGGTTGTTCATGGTCATATTTTAGTTAATGGTAAAAAGGTTGATATTCCATCATTCAACGTTTCAGTTGGGGATGAAATCAAATTAAGAGAAAAATCTCAAAAGAATGTTATGTTCAAAGAAAACTTTGAATCAAATATACTTAATGTTTTACCATATTTAAGTAAAAATGAAGCTAATTTCTCTGGAGTTTTAGAAAGACTCCCTGAAAGATCTGAAGTTCCAATAGAAATTAATGAAGTTTTAGTTGTAGAGTATTATTCTAAAAACTAGTTAAAATCATCTTTCATTTAAGGAAGAAATTTTCTCTAAAAATTATATTTTGTATTATTTTAAGCCACTGTTGAATTTAAATAAGTTGTGTGAAAAGAAAAATGCTAATGTGATGTGCAGATCACATTAGCATTTTTCTTTTATATAGACATAATACAGAAAGTTTTATAAAGTAATTTTTCGTTTAAAATTAGTAAAGATCGCCACTACCTTCACCTTTTATTAAAGCTCTGATTCTTTTGGGCAGTATTGGATGAGAACTTACTAAATTATTACACCATACAAAAAATCCTTTGATATCTTTACTACTTTCAATATAATCATAGACATCAATTTTCTTATAAAGATGTTTACCTGCAAATAAGGAAAACATGGCTTCAACACCGCTATTACCTGTAACTTTTTGAGCGAGTCTATCACAACTATACTCTCTAGCTCTTGAGGCAGTTGTTCCTATTATAGGAATTAAAGTTGAAAATAAAATAAATAAATTATAAGAAAATGTAGCATGCTTATATTTTATATGTGCTAATTCATGAGCTATTATAAAATTAATAGATTCTAAATCATTATATTCTCTATAAGCAATTTCAAATAAATCACTATCTATTTCAATATATTGTTTATGAATTATAAATGCAGAAAAGGCATTCATTACACCATTTTGTTGAATTAAAAAAGCTTCAGGTGTTTTTTTAAAGCCTAGCTTATTAGAATATTCTAAGATACTATAGTATACTTCTGGAAAGTTATTTTCAGTTATTTTTATTGCTCTTGATCTATATTTTGCATAATAAAGATTTACTCCAAAAGGAAATGCAATTATTACTATTATCCCTGTTATTAATAGTTGGAGTTCTGTTGGGAAATTATTTAAAGTAGAGCTAGGGGATATTATAACATTTGCATATGCAGAAGGATCTGAAAAAGATTCCTTTAAAGTATTAGGCAAAGTATTATAATTATGAATATTTATAATACAAAAAACTATTACTGATAGTATTATAGCGAAATTGATAAATACTAAAATTCCATACCACTTCTTTTCAGATTTATGCCTACAACTTTCAATTTCTTCATTAGTTAGTTTAATATTGTCTTGTTCATAAAAACTCAAAATTCTCAGTTCCTTTCAAAAGAATATTAAAAAGTATATGATTAATATACATATACTTTGCAAATTTTATGTTATTTATAACAAAAAACATGATAAACAAATTTGTTTATCATGTTTAATTAAAATTATCTTTCTTTATTAGCTATTTCAGAAGTGATTCTAGAAACAAATGCATCTAAAGCCATTGCTCCTTCATCATCATTCTTTCTGCTTCTTACAGAAACTTCATTGTTAGCAGCTTCCTTTTCACCTACAACTAAGATATAAGGAACTCTTTCAAGTCTAGCTTCTCTAATTTTGTAACCAATTTTTTCAACTCTGTGGTCAGCTTCAACTCTAACACCATTACTTCTTAAAGTTTTAACTACTTCGTTAGCATAATCAGCGTATTTATCTGATAATGGAAGAACTTTAGCTTGAACTGGAGACATCCAAGTTGGGAAAGCACCAGCATACTTTTCAATTAAAGTTGCGATAGTTCTTTCATAACATCCAATTGATGATCTGTGAATAACAAATGGTATTTTCTTTTCACCATCTTTATCGATATAAGTCATACCAAGTCTTTCACCTAAAGCAAAGTCAATTTGAACAGTAATTATTGTATCTTCTTTTCCATGAACGTTTTTAGATTGGATATCAAGTTTTGGTCCATAGAATGCAGCTTCACCTTCAGCTTCAACATAATCTATTCCTAGGTGATCTAATATAGTTCTCATTTGGTTTTGAGTAGCTTCCCAAGCTTCTGGGTTATTTATATATTTTTCAGTGTCTGTTGGATCCCATTTAGAGAATCTGTAAGATATATCTTCAGAGATTCCTAGAGTTTCCATAACGTAGTTTATTAAATCAACAACTTCTTTAAATTCATCTTCTAATTGTTCTGGAGTACAGATTATATGACCTTCTGATAAAGTGAATTGTCTAACTCTAGTAAGACCGTGCATTTCACCTGAAGCTTCTTTTCTAAATAGAGTAGAAGTTTCTGCGTATCTTATTGGAAGATCTCTATAACTGTGTTGTTCTGCATTGTAAACAGTGAATTGGAATGGGCAAGTCATTGGTCTTAGAGCCATAACTTCAGCATCTTTTTCTTCATCACCTAATACAAACATACCATCTTTATAGTGGCTCCAGTGACCAGAAGCTACGAATAAGTCATTCTTAGACATAAATGGAGTCTTAGTTAAAACGTAACCTCTCTTTTCTTCTTCATCTTCAATCCATCTTTGAAGAGTTTGGAATAATTTAGCTCCCTTAGGCATGAATAGAGGAAGACCTTGACCTACTTTTTCATCAGTAGTAAAGATTCCAAGTTCTCTACCTAATTTGTTATGATCTCTCTTTTTAGCTTCTTCTAAAGCTTCTAGATGAGCATCTAAGTCAGCTTTCTTTAAGAATGCAGTTCCGTATATTCTAGAAAGCATTTTGTTCTTTTCGTCACCTTTCCAGTAAGCACCAGCACTTCTTATAAGCTTGATAGCTTTTATGTTCTTTAATGATAATACGTGAGGTCCTGCACAAAGGTCAGTGAAATCACCTATTTTATAGAAAGAAATAATTTCATCTTCTGGAAGGTCATTTATTAATTCAACCTTATAAGGTTCATCTTTCATAAGCTCTAGAGCTTCATTTCTAGGAAGTTCAAATCTTTCAATTTGAGGATTTTCCTTTATTATTTTTTTCATCTCAGCTTCTATTTTTACTAAATCTTCTGCAGAGAAAGGTTTTTCTACATCGAAATCATAGTAAAATCCGTTAGCAATTGCAGGTCCAATAGCGATTTTAGCTTCTGGGAATAATCTTTTAACTGCAGCAGCAAGTACATGAGAAACACTGTGTCTTACAGCATCTTTTCCTTCTTGAGAATCGAAAGTACAAATTTCTAATTCACAATCTTCATTTAAAGTTGTTCTTAAGTCAACAACCTTACCATTAACTATTCCACATTGAGCAACTCTTGCTAAACCTTCGCTTATAGCTTTAGCAACGTCTAAAACTGATGCTCCATTTTCAACTTCTTTAATTGATCCATCTTTTAAAGTGATTTTTATCATTTCTATATCTCCCTTCATTTAATGTTAGTGTAAAGTTTTTTACACTACTTTTCTTTTAAATTCTTTATATATCAAG
>OOCW01000337.1_pt1 | contig 48919 bp, 43 predicted proteins | sample 1671201 | NCBI WGS metagenome assembly OOCW01 (sample SAMN06348132, study PRJEB24527) | human gut metagenome | biome: human gut; feature: ankylosing spondylitis patient; material: feces | host: Homo sapiens | place: China | collected 2015-10
CGGCATAATGCAGATGTATGACGAAATATGGCAAGAGACAAAACCTTATAAAAATCTAAACATCAAGCTTGGGACGATTTTGGGCGTGTTAAAAGGAGAGAAGGACGACTCCTGGTTTATCGAGTTTATTAACTACGAATACAGCAAGATTTCGCTGATTTCTTACGACTCGATTGAAAAGGCGATGAACATGATCGGGCTGCATATGTACCAAATTGCGAACAAAATCTACGGCGAGGAAATCGAGAGAAAGGAAAGAGTAATCAAGCTGAAAGAAAGGATGAACCGCCTCTGCGAAAGACGAAACTGCATCGCTCACCAGTTTGATATGTTTCACGAAAATGCCGAGAAAAAGCCGATTCATATCAATACAGTCAGGGAGTTTATCGAGGATGCGAAGGAAATTGTTGATGTCGTTTATGAATTGATGCTGGAGCATGACGTCGTGAAGAGATAGTGTTGGTGTATTAATTGCATAATCGTGTTCAACCATTGGACATCAAATGGTTGAGTATGATTGTGCGAGTTTAAGGTTTAAGTAAGAAATATTAGAGCATTGTTATTCTATTTAACAAGTTTGTGATGAATAACTTTATAAAAAATTAAAATCCCACCTAAGTTACTTATTATGGGGGCATGGTTACTTGTTGTAGAACCTTGTTTACTTATTATAGCAACTGGGGTGGGGTTTGTATTTTATAGAAAACATCTTCTGACGATTTTAACGATATTTTTTTACATATTTCGTACTTGCTGTGATGAAGTATCCTGATTTCAGCTTATACATATTTGTGTCGCTTCGTTTTATTAGGGAGTCGACTGTGAAGACTTCGCCAGTTTTTGCGACTCCGACGACGCTGGATGATTTGAAGTCAGGGGTCTTGTGGTAGTTTACATCTTGGATGATTTTTATTAATTTTGGGATTGGTGTAAGAGCTGTGCAGTTTATTATATCGTCGACATTTATTTTGCCAGCTTTCAAATTCCAACAATCTAACTTAAATTGCGCCATTTTGTCTGGATTTTTGACCATATATATTGGGCAAAGTTTGTATGATTTGCCGACGACGTCGGTGTGAGTGATGATGTCTGTTTTACAATTTAGCCCTTTATATTGACAGAGCCACGCGCATAGATGGACCATGCTTTTGTAGGTTGCATCTGTGTAGTGATTGTCTGAACCTGTTGTGGCAACTTCGATTGCGATTGCGTACGAGTTTGCACTATTTGTCGCATAACATATTTCGTTTGTCGGAATAAGTTGATAAATTGTGCCATCGAGGTCGATAACGTAATGCGATGAGGCGTAGATGTACTTGCCATTGACTTTGTAGCCATTTGCCACGACATTGTTGAAATATGAAACAGTTTTTAGGCCCTCTACATCAGCTTTGCCAGTGTAGTGGATGGCGATTTTCTTGGCATTTAGGGGAGTGCCCGGTCTGCCGAATTTGTTTTTTTTCTGCCATTTTTCAATGACGGTCGGTTTGTTTAACATGGTATTCCTCCTTTAAAATTGTAGATAATTAACGATAAATCCTTTGCTAAAATAGCAGAGGATTATTGAGTTAAAATGATAAATTAATTATTTAAAATGGAAGATCATCATCAGTACAAGCTGTCAAGTTAGAAGTCGGGTCGTCGCTTAGTTCTGAATTATTAGTTGGATTATTAGAGGTAGTGCTAGAATTAGTGCTTGATGAAGTCTGACTATTTGTGACATCGCTGCTAGTAGATTGACTATTAGATTGATTGCCAATTTCGCTATCAGTTCCACCGATATTAGTATTTGCAACAGTAGTCTCGCTATCAGTTATATCACCACCACTATTTGTGACAGCAGTTTCGCTACTATTTATTTCGTTGCCACCATTATTCTTATTAGGCGTATTGAGTTTCATAATAGAATTTGCTACGACTTTGGCGTAGTTTCTGTTGTTGCCTGTTGAGTCGATGAAGCGGTCGATGTGGAGACTGCCGCTGATTGCAACGAGGCAACCTTTTTCGATATAAGTTGCGCAGTATTCCGCCTTTTTGCCCCAAATTTCAACAGGGATAAAGTCGGTTACGGCTTGGTTATCTTTTCTGTAGCTGCGGTCGATTGCTATTGTGAATTTTGAGATTGCAGTGCCTGTGTTGATAAATCTAAGGTCTGGGTCGGCTGTAAGTCTTCCGATTAAAGTAACTGAGTTCATAATTAAACCTCCTTAAGGTATATAAATTTTAGCAAAAGCTGTCTTGGGTCCAGACAGGGGTATATCCAAAGTCTTTTTTTAGTTCGTATTCGCCTTGGGTGTAAAATCGCTTGCGGCTGTTGTCGAATGATAGTGAGAGTTTGTGTTTTACTATGCCGGTAATTCTGTTTTTTAGTATGTCTATGTAGGTTACTGACTTTTCGGTATCGCGGTATGCTTTGAATACGTAGTCGGCTAGGTTTGGGATTTCGCTGGCACCTGATATTTCAAACACGTGTGATTCTCTGTTCATAAGCGAGCTTTTGTTTGAATGGGCGACTAGGATTATGACGAGGTCGTATTTTTTAGCTAGGTTTTTCAATGCTTTGACGGCGATTATTTGTTTTTCGTATTTGTCCGAACCGCTACATTCTAGAGTCATCAAGTTGTCGAGGATAAAAAATTTTACGTCTTTTCTTATGGCGAGATATTCGATAACATTCGCCAAATTTATTTCGTCGGCTCTGGCGTCTTTTGAATATATAAAAAGTCGCTCTTTTGTCCAGTTTCTGATTAAATCAATCCCTTCTTGTGTGACTTTGGTGTATTTGCCAAAGCTGTTTGTGTAAGAGCCAAGATGTTCGGGATTTGCAACAGTTCGACAAAACCACTCGATCATCATCTGGTAAGTCAGCTCGCCGGAGTAGAGAAAGGAATTAAACCCGAGGCTTAGCGCATTTGCCAAGACTTGATTTAAAAAAGTACTCTTTCCGGAGCCGGGATTACCTGTCAAAATCGACAAAGTTCCGTAATTTAGCCCACTTCCAGTCGCCGAATCGAGACTCATAAACCCAGTCTGGATGGCGCCTGTGTTTTGGTTTTGGAGCGAAATTGTGGATGCATCGATAAAGAGATTTTCGATGTCGCCATTGTCCAAAATCGTCGACCTCAAATCATCAGACACTTTTATAAGCTCGGAACTCTCCATAGTCTGGATAGTTTTTGTCGTTTGTGAAAGAAGTTCTTTGATGGTGCGTTTTACGGCGTACTCCTTGACAATTTTCATATAGAAGATGATGTTGTCGGTGGATGCGACGATTGTCATCAAATCTGCCAAATATGACATACCGCCGATTTTTTCAAGCATGCCTTCTTTTTTAAGCTCGTTGCCCAAGGTTATCGGGTCGATTTGGCTGTTGGAGTCGGACAGCTTTTTCATACATTTGTATATTATTGTGTGTTTTGGGACGAAGAAGTCGTCGGCGCAAAAGTTGACGTCGTTGCCATGAGTTATGCTCTCAGGCTCGATTAAAATTGCACCGAGAATATTTTGTTCGGCCTCAATATTGTAAAGTCCCATAAAATCTCCCCCTTATTTCAAATTTAAAACATAATATTACAATGATTATATCCTAGCAAAATTGCCGTTTTCGTAGTTTTTGCGAGCGAGAATCTCGTCGTATTGTTTTCTCAAATCCCACGGACTAAGCACCAAACTTGACCAAAATTCATCATCGAGATAAATCCACTTGATAAGCTCTGTAACCTCCCTAAAATCTCGATTGTCCTCATGCAAAATAAGCTCAAATGCACTTATCCAGTTTTTAAGGTCTGGAGTTTTGAAGTTGTGATTGTTTTTCTTGATCAGCTTGAACAAAAGCTGAGCAAGTAAAAACTCGGCACTAGATTCATCGAATGTTTTTAATTTATTTGATTTATTTAATTGATTAATTATCTGTTCGTCATTTTCATCATGGGGATAAGGCGTTTTGTCAAGGGGGTTGTGACTAAAATCTATGACGTTTGGATTTTTATCTAGGGGGTATTGACTGAAATCGACGATGTGTTTATCCATGTCAATAGGGTCGTGATTAAAATCATTACCTTCATTATCTAAATCACTATCTTCGGGATTAAAATTATCGATTGCGTGATTTATATCATTGAGACTGTAGTTAAAATCATTAGGGTCGGGAATTGAATCGATTGAGTTTTGGGCTGAGGTTGTATTTTTCTTATCAGTTTGGAAACGGATTAGATGGACATAATTTTCGCCCAAAGCGTAATAAGAATAATTTCCGCCATAATGAAGAAGTTTTTTCTTTAAAATTTGTGAGTCGCACATTTTTTTCAGCCTTTTATAGACGGCGCTTTTTCCAATAGACATAATGCAGATATCTTCCACAATCTTTTCGTAAAAGACCCAATAATATTTTTCCTCATCAACAATAGCACAGCGCATATTGCCAGAGTCCTTAAAATCGACAAACCATCTTAATATAACAAGATCTATCAAATCTAGATTAAATTCGCACGCGGCCTTTTGGGAAAAGCCCATAATAGTATACTTCATAATTTCACTCTCCTAAAAATTTATATAAATAGACCTCCCCCACAAAAGCAGGGGAGGCACAGGCACTCGGGGAAGTAAGCGCCCGTTTGATAGCTTATTTTGACTCTTTTAAACTGATGATATTAGTTGAAAGCTCATTTATACTACTTGTTAAGGTTTCCAGCTTGGCCTCGAGCCTTATCAAAAGATAAATCGACACAGCCACTGGAAATCCTACGTTCGCAATCAATGTTTCAATAATCTCCATACTTACACCGAGCTAAAAATTTTATAAAACTAAGTCGTAACCAGTTGTTTGAGTAGTAACAATTTGAGCCTCAACAGCTTCAACTAAAGCGTAGTCGTTTTTCTTAAAGACATTTTTCTCCACGATTAAATCCATCGCAGTTTTGATTTGTTCTTCAGTCAGGTCGTCTTTCGGGTCATCAATAGATATAGTCACATTTTTACCGGCTGAATTTCTAAATATCATTACGAGTTTTTTGTTTTCATCCATAATAAGTCTCCTTTCATATTTGAGCTGGGGAAAGATATGGTAAAGTCCCCAGCCTTAGTTTACTTCCTTTTGAAACAATGTTTTGTTATTCAGATAATGTGCTGTTGTCTAACCTAACAATGTTGTAGACTTCGTGTTTTTGGAGAGAAGCGATTGCGTTTGCAACGTCCAACACGTTTTGGTTAGTAGCAGCGGGGTCGACAAAGCCGAAAGTTTTTGTACCTTTTATTTGTTTAGAGTTTTGGTCCAAACCTTTGTCAAGGTATAACTTTAATGATGATAAATTTTTAGTTGCTATAACTGCCATAATTTTGCCTCCTTTTATATTATTTAAGAGATAAAAATCTCCTAGTTACATAATTTAAAGTATCAAATCATACTCGTTTATTTGTGAATTGACAATCTGTGCATCGACTGCCTCCACAAAGGTGTGATTGTTTTTCTTGAAAATATTCTTTTCTATTATAAGTTCCATCACAGCCTTGATCTGCTCCTCGGTTAAGTCGTCTCTTGGGTCGTCGGTGCTCAGCGTGACATTTTTCCCAATTCTGTTTTTAAAAACCATCACAAGTTTGTTGTTTTCCGCCATTTCATCACCTCCAAAATCTAAAATTATCGCTTTTCTTACTAAAATAGTAATATAGATGGGTGCGCAAGTGTTAATGTAAGGCGCTTGTGTAATATTACATTAGAAAGTTACAAAAAACTTTCCAAAAATATAAAATAGGGAAGTGATTAACATATATTATTTCCGAGTTTGAGTATAAACTTATAAGAAAATAACATATAAGGGGGAAGTAAAATGGATAAAAAAGATGAACAAAGAATATACGTTCCAGAAGACTTGCAACGCTTTTATGAAATAGTCGGCGACAAAGCATACATAGAAGTTGTAGCTGAATATGGCGGAACTAATGTCTACATACCTGTGGATATTTATTTTACAAAGGAAGAGCGAAACAAGATGATATTTGAGGAGTATAAAAAGGGGGTTGGATATATTAAGTTGGTGAGAAAGTTTGGCCTTTGTGAGAGTACGATTAGGAAGATTGTGAAGAAGATGAAGAAGTAGGTAAAATGGCCCCCTGGTTTTGGGGGGCTGTTTTGTTGATTTGTAAAGTAAGATTTTTGTCGTAATTTATAAAAATTACGGTTTTGTAACTAAAAAGTATAAGATATAAACAAGGAATAACTTGGAAAACATCGAATATGTTTAGAGTAGAGTGTATTTATTAGTAATATACAGGGCAAGAGTTACTTAAATAGATTTATATCAATAGCGAGCTTGGATAAAACGCGATTTTTTTGAAAATATTATTTTTTATGGCAATATAATTGAAAATCTAACTAAAAATTGATAATATTTTGATATAAATATAGTTTGATTTATAATGTAACTTGTTGATATTCACATATTAGAGTGATACTATTATAGTTAAAGGAATAATATGGAAAAACTAGGCATTTAAATAGGCAAAGTAATATTAAGTTCGTTAAGTATTTTAGTTATATGACTATGTTTCAAATGAGTTTTAACTAAATATTTATAAAAAAATTTAGTAATAGACAGGAATTTAAGTGGATTTATCTAAAATAAGATTTAAAAGGAGGGATATAAATCGTATGGGGGATAAGATTAGATATAATTTGCTTAAACTTCGAAAGGGGGAAAAATTGTGAAAAAATTTGTTTATAAATTTTTAGCAGTAGTAGTATCCTTTGTGACTGCTATTGCTATGATTCCTTTAAGCAACGGAAGTGTTGCTTATGCAGAAACAGCTCAGGTAACAAGTAACGTTAAATATTTCTCGACAACAATGTATAACTTTGACGAAACAAAATTTAATAAAGCTACAGATACTGCTACAGGTAAAACTAAATCAGCGGATAATTTCTATTTTATATCTTCAAATAATGCTGCGTGGTCAATGTCTAAGGGTGGTACTGGATATGTAAATTATGGAGATCCAGGAGATAAAAGATGGGACAAAAATAAACAAAGAGATGCATATAATGTTCTTGTACAAGGTATAGTTGAAAATAAACTAACATCAAAAGGTGATATACAATTTAAGTATAAAAATGCTGGTGTATTTGCAGCTGCTGGAACAGATATAGACGGTAGAGATGTATACCAAAATGTGCAATTCCCATTTGTATATACAAGTGATGGATATTATACATTTGATAGTGCTAGCAATCATGTTCATGTTGATACAAGCAAAAAAACAGGTCAACAATTAACTCTATATAAAGATGGACAAAGTATAAATGATCATTCATCATTCTTCCCATTTAATAATGATGGAGCTAGTAGTACAGATATACATTTTGGTATGAATATGAGTGTACCTTTCTATATGAATGCATCAGACTTAAATGAAAATAATACTACTAATCCTACAAAATTTGAATTTTCAGGCGATGATGATGTATGGGTATTTGTAAATGGTAAATTAGTTCTTGATTTAGGTGGTATACATGATGCTATTGGGGCTAGTATAAACTTTAATACAGGGGCTATAGAATACAAATATACAAAAGATTCAGGTGTAAAAGTTAAAGCTAGACAAGGAAATAATTTAAGTATATCAAAGGTTGCAAGTAAAAACTTGTATAAAGATTGTGGTATAACTAGAGACGAACTTACAAGTGGAGAAAATAACTTACAAATATTCTACTTAGAACGTGGTGGAGCAGATTCAAACTGTAAGATAAGATTTAACTTAAAACAAAAAGATACTTTAGAAGTTTCAAAAGCTTTAGGAGAAACTACTCCTTATACAAGTAGTGACTTCCAATTCCAACTTTTAAAGAAAAATGGAAATTCATATGATCCTGTTTCAAATAAGACATATGCATTATATAATGGAAGTTCATTAGTTGAGGGAAACTATGCTACTGATGCAGAAGGTAAGTTTACTCTTAAAGCAGGGTATCATGCTAACTTTACAGAAAATTCTACCGGTGATTATAAAGTAGTAGAGCTTACGGGGGGATATGATACTAAATGGACGTTAACAAAACAAAATAATACAAGTACTGTTAATGTAGGTAGTAAAGTAAGTGAAGAAAATGCATATACTGTACCAATTGATAAAAATTCATCAGGTGGAGTAACTAAATATGTATTAAGTTGTGTAAACTCTGCAGATCTTACATTAGCTGATGATACTATAGTATTAGACTATGGCAAACCAGTACAATATGATGTTAGAAAAAATGATAGTTCTAAATCAAAAGAAAATGGAACTATAGCTGGTATAGGTACTGCTGATTTGGATACAGATGCTAAAACATTAGATAGTAGATATAAAGGCGCAGGTACAGATGTAACATTAAATAATGGTAATATAAAAATAGATAAACAAGGTATTGTAACATATACACCAAATAAATATATGAGTAGTGTTGATAAGGCAAACTATGCAGTTAATTATAAAGTTAATAATGGTAAAACTGACAGATACGCATATGCTACTGTAAATGTCTTACCAGCAACTTCAGTTTATTATGAAGATGACTTTGGTAGAATTAATGGTAGTGGAAATACAGTAATTAAATGGTCAGGACATTGGGATACTGCTACTAGTGAAAAAACAGCAGATAATGAATACCAAGGTTCAGATAATAAACAATATGGTTGGGATAAATCATATGAAAATGATAGCAAATTTAGTAATGGTTCAGCACACGTAATAACTATAAATGAAAAGAATCCAACTGCAACTGCTGAATTTACATTTACAGGAACTGGAGTAGATGTTTACACTAAAACAGATGCTACAACAGGTACTGTAGTAGCTACACTTTATAAAGTTGAAAATGGAGCAGAAATAGCTAAAAAAGGATTGATAATGGATAATAAATCAGTAAAAGATTATTATCAAATACCAACTTTATATTTCTCTGATTTAGAATATGGAACTTATAAAGTAGAAATAGATGTCACTACTTTAGCGAAAGATAGAACAACCTATTATTTAGATGGTATACGTGTATATAATCCATTAGGTGTTGCACCAAGTGATCCAATAGTTCAAGAAGCATATAAAGATAAAGATGCTTGTGAATATAATGCAACATTTAAAACAGTTAGAGATATATTATTAGATGCCCAAACATTTAATGCTGATAGTGTTAACAATGGAGCAGTATTTATAGATGAAATAAATGATGCATCAGGTAATCCTACTGGTAATAATGGAACAACAAAGAGTGTTGCAACATATGAGGAAATTGGTCCAAAAAATGAAGTTTATTTATCTTCAGGTCAATCTATAGCATTTGAAGTTAATAGTGGATATGAAAAATTATTCATAGGAGCAAAAGCACCTAATGGTACTACTGAAATGACAGTTAGTAATGGAAGTACTAATAAAAAAATAACACTTAATAGTGCATCTGACATGTATTATGAAATAAATGCTAAAGATGGTCAAAATGGAAAAAAATATGTAGTTGTTGAGAATACAGGAAGTGGATTATTATCAATAACTAAGATTAGAGCTACAGGTGAAAACTATACTTTGCAAGTACAATCTAGTCAAGATGTAGTAAATTATGCATCTACATTCTCATCATTATTAGTATCTAAAACAGATGCAAGTGGGATGGTTATATCAGAGGATAATGGTAATGTAGATATTGATAATTCAAGTGATAAAGATAATAGTCAACAACAAGAAAATAATGATACGAATAAACCAAGTTCAATATGGGAAAAAATAATGAACAGTATTAAACATTGGTTTAGATAATTATTGGAGGTGATTAAGAGTGAAGAAACAATATAGTAAACCTGGTATAATTATCGAAGATTTTCGCCTAGCTGAAAGTATAGCAGGTTGCAATGCAAAACCAGGAGGAACTGGAAGCACTGTAGGTAGTTCAAATCATTATGATAAATTAACTTGTGGATGGGATACAGGAGTATTTGTATACTGGACTTCTCCAGAGGCAAAATGTAATAAAATAGTACCAGAAAACTTCCCTCTAGAAGGCGTTTGTTATAATAATTCAGCTGGTGGAAATGTTATATATAATTCTTTGTAAGAAAAAATAATTTATTTAAGATATATGGTCATGCTATTTAGCGTGACCATATTAGTATTTAGGAGGATTATGAGTAATTATAAGTACTATTACGATTTAGTAGATATAAAATTATGTGTAAATATGCCATATAAAATTAAGATAAAAGAAGAGAGTAAAGAATTTATTGTTAATGAGATAAAAGAAGATATAGTAGTTGATTTTATAGCAATAGATAAACCTATTTTTAGGGAGGATGATATTTTATATAACGGAACAATAATTGTACAGAAAACAAAATATGGATTAGTATATTCTATTCGTATGCAACCAGGGGCAGAACCCCATGAATGGTTTATTCCTATAAAAAAGAATCATTATGAAGTTAGATATTTAAAAGAAAAAGAAAACTATATAGAATATTCACGAAATTTATTAGAAATAATTAATATTGAGCAGATATTAAACAATTTTAATGCTTTTATATTACATAGTTCATTTATAAAATGGAAAAATAAAGGAATATTATTCTCCGCACCATCAGGTACAGGAAAATCAACACAAGCCGATTTATGGGAGAAATATGAAAATGCAGAGATTATAAATGGAGACAAAGCGGGTATTAGAAAAATGGATGGTAGATGGATGGCATACGGCCTTCCGTTTGCAGGTACTTCTGGAATTTATAAAAATAAAAAAGCTGAGATATCACACATAATAGTCCTAAGACAGGGAAAAGAAAACAAATTAACAAGATTATCTCCAAGAGATGCATTTATAAAACTATACAGTGAGACTGTTGTTCATACTTGGGACAAAGAATTCCAAGAAAACATAATAAATATGATTACAGATGTTGTTCAAAACGTGCAAATTTACCAATACGAATGTCTGCCAGATAAAAGTGCAGTAGATTTTCTAAAGGAGCAGATTATAAAAGATAGAGGTTTATTTATAGAAAATTAAGAATACAACAAATGTGCAAAGTAAAAATACAAAAATTTATAACAGCAGAAAATATAAAAATAGGGAATAATTGATTTTAATAAAAAAATATAAATCTAAAGAGGGGTAAAATGAAACAGAGATTAATAGAACCTAGGCTAACAGAATACCTTCACAGAAAGGCATCAATCACAAAAACACCAATAAGTGGCACATTCGAACTATCACCACTATGCAATATGGACTGCAGAATGTGCTATATAAAAATGTCAAAAGAAAAGCAAGAAAGCATAGCAAGACTGAGAACAAATGAAGAATGGATAGAACTTGCTCAAAAGGCGAAGGACAAGGGAATGTTGTTCTTGCTTTTGACAGGGGGAGAGCCGTTTTTAGTAAAGGATTTTAAAGAACTTTACATAGAACTTCACAAGATGGGATTTTGCATATCTATCAATTCGAATGGAACGATGATAGATGAAGATGTGATTGAGTGGTTAAAACACTATCCACCTATGCGAATTAATATGACGCTTTATGGGGCTAGTGATGAGACTTATGGCAGACTTTGTAACAATCCAAAGGGGTTTACTCAGGTTACAAAGGCGCTATCTTTATTAAAGGAAAACAACATACAAGTTAAGTTAAATTGCAGTGTTACACCTTATAATAAGGATGATTTAAAACAAATGATGGATTTTGCACAGGAGCATGATTTGGTTATTCAGGCGACTTCTTATATGTTCCCACCGCTTAGAAAAGACGAGACAAAAATCGGCCAAAACGACAGATTTACAGCAGAGGATGCGGCACTTTATGGGGCGTATATTAGCGCATATAGCAATGGTTTTGACAGATTTAAGGAGTATATAGAATCTGGCCAGCTTGCACTTTATGATGCTGATGATGATTGTGGCGTTGTGGAGGGCGACCATATGCGTTGTCGTGCGGGCATCACGAGCTTTTGGATGACTTGGGAAGGAAAGTTGTTACCTTGTGGGATGATTCCAGACAAGGGGCTTGATCCTTGGGAAGTTGGTTTTGATGCTGCTTGGGAAAATGCAAAAAACATAGTCAGCGAAATTAAACTTCCTGTTAAATGTGCAGGTTGTGGGAAAAAGGATGAGTGCAAGGCGTGTGCAGCTATGGTTTACACAGAAACAGGAACTTACGACAAAGTTCCACAATATAGATGTGAGATGACTCATTGTTATCCAGATGCGTGCAAAAAAGTTTTGAAGGAATTAGAAGGACAATTGTAGAATAATTAATAGAGTTGTCGATTAAGCGCAATTGATTTGACAATAATTAATACAGTAAAAATTAATTTTGGGGGCGATTAAATTGAGTAATAACAAAAAAATAAACGGGATAATTATTGGATTAATTGTTCTGTTAATAGTTATGATATCAGTTAAATCAGGAAAGGTAAACGTAGCTAGTATTATAAATCCATCGAATAAGACAGAAGAGAGTTCAGAATCTGGAAGCAATGGAACTTCGGGTGGAAATGGAGATTCTGCAGTAGATGGTACGAATAGCGAAAATGGAGGAGATGACCAAAATAATGCTGGAGGCGAAAACGGCGAGGATTCAGATTCTCCCACAGATGGTTCGGGAGGAGAAAATGGTTCTGCAAACGGAGGCTCAGGCTCAAATTCAAATGGAAACTCTTCAAATACTAGCTCACAAGACGGAAGTATAACTGATTTTGGAAATACAAAAGAAAAAGTTACATCTAATTATAAAGCATCAGATGCTGATATTGTAATCCAAAGAGTTAACGCTTATTCAGGTATATATATAGAAGGTGGTTCTGATAAAAATGTAAGTAATGTAGCAGCTATCCAAGTTAAAAATACTTCTAGCAAACCGTTGGAATTTGCCCAAATACAACTTTATAACGGAAATAAAAAATTAGTATTTGATGTTTCTACATTGCCTGCAAATTCTTCAGTAGTAGTAATGGAAAAAAACAAAGCTAGTTTCGACAGTAGTAAAGGCGTTACTTATGGTGGAACAACTGCTGGATATACTGACAAATTTGAGAAATCATCGAGCATAAAATGTGAAAAAGTAAGCAACAACGGTATAAAAGTTACCAACAAATCTAAAAAAGATATCCCTTGCGTTCGTATATTCTACAAATATAAATCAAGCGAAGGATATTATGTTGGAGGAATTACTTATACCGCTAAAATAGAAAAATTAAAAGCTGGAGAAAGCCAAACCGTTTATCCTTCTCACTTTGATTCTGATGGTGGGGAAATAATGATGGTCAAGACTTACACTACTACAGATTAATAGCAAGTGTCCTATGAAGTAATTACTAAAAAATCAAAAGCTACTTAATACAAAATATTGTATAAATTGTGGAGGAAATATGAAATTTAAAAAAGAGTTTATGTTAAGAGAAATAGTTGGAGAAGCTGTGCTTATACCAACTGGTGAAACAGCAGCACAATTTAATGGGCTGATATCTGTTAATGAATTGGGGAGATTCATTTGGGAAAATTACGAAAATGCAAAAGATGAAGACGAGTTATTGCAAAAGATTTTAGATGAATATGAAGTCGAAAAAGAAGTTGCAAAGGCTGACTTGGATGAGTTTTTACAAACGTTGAAAGATGCAGAGATAATATAAATAGAAGCGGGCATGAAAGTGCTCGCTTTTCTTATATCTCTACAAATACCGCGCCACCACTACCAAAAAGTGCTAAAATATCTATATACACAAAAAAATCACGGGGGAATCAAATGGAATTTATAAAAAAAGTAATAAAAAAAATAAAAGACGGCATGCTACAGGAAATGTACGAAGAGACAAAGTGGATGTACACCTATGCGAAAAAATACAAATTCCAAATTGTATTTTACATATGTCTGGGGATAATGACGACGCTGATGGGGCTGGCGTCGAGTGTCGGGTCGAAGTATTTAATCGACGCTGTTACAGGGCAGGATACGGGCAATATCGCCTTGATTGCGATTTTTATAGTATCTATGGGGCTTTTTAGTATTGGGATTAATGCTGTGACGACGATGATTTCGGCGAGGATTAATATAAAAGTAAATAATGAGATTCAGGCGGAGGTCTATGACAAGATTCTTGTTGCTGATTGGATTTCGATGAAGGAGTTTCACAGCGGCGATTTGCTAAATCGTCTGAATGGTGATGTGAATACGGTGGCGTCTAGTATTTTGAGCTGGATACCGAGTTTGATTACGCGCGGGGTTCAGTTTTTGGGAATCCTTGCGATAATTCTTTATTATGATCCGACGATGGCGGTGATTGCGCTTGGTAGTGCGCCTGTGATGGTGATTGTGTCAAAGACTTTGATGAAAAAGATGAGGGATTATAACAAGAGGATGAGAGAAGTTTCGAGTGAGGTTATGTCTTTTAATGAGGAGTCTTTTCAAAATATACAATCGGTCAAGGCGTTTGATTTAGTGGAGTTTTTCAGCAATAGATTGAGAAATGTGCAACAAAATTATAAAGATGTCTACTTGGATTACAACAAATTTTCTGTCTATACATCGTCTTTTATGTCGGTTGTGGGGATGTTTGTGGCTTATGCTTGTTTTGGGTGGGGTGTTTACCGCCTTTGGACAGGTCACATCACATTTGGGACAATGACTTTATTTGTCCAGTTATCGAGCCAATTATCGTCATCGTTCAAATCGCTTGTGAGCCTTGTTCCATCTGCAATAAGCGCGACGACGTCTGCTGGCAGGATTATGGAGTTTTTCAAAATTAAAAACGAGACAAAGCTAGACGACGAAAAGGTGAGATTAATACAAAACAACACACAAGGCAAGGGGCTTAGTGTTGAGCTTGAGGATGTGAATTTTAGTTACAATTCGACTAAAATTGTGTTTAAAAATGCCAACATAGTCGCAAATCCAGGCGAGATTGTGGCTCTTGTGGGTCCTTCTGGTGAGGGAAAAACGACTATGGTAAGGTTGCTGCTGGGGCTTATTAATGCGAAATCTGGTAGTGCAGTTATAAAAGACATCAACGGAATAAGTTGCAAAATTTCATCAGAAACGAGAAGATTTTTTGCCTACGTTCCACAAGGCAACACGATTTTCTCCGGAACAATCGCCGATAATATGCGAATGGTAAAACCAGACGCCAGTGATGACGAAATTATCGATGCGTTAAAAACTGCCTGTGCGTACGATTTTGTAAAAAAACTTCCACAAGGTATCAACTCAAAAGTAGGCGAGAGAGGTGGCGGATTTTCAGAAGGCCAAGCCCAAAGGATTTCAATCGCAAGGGCGCTTTTACGAAAATCGCCGATACTATTACTCGACGAGGCGACCTCCGCGCTCGATGTATTCACGGAAAGACAAGTCCTTCGCAATATTATGAACAGTGGATACGCAAGAACTTGCATTGTCACAACGCACAGACCAAGCGTGCTGACAATGTGCGACAGGGTTTATAGAATCGACAGCGGTGATGTGAGCGATATTGATGAAAAAGAGGTTAATAGATTGATAAAGGATTTTTAATTTTTTAATTTATATAGATTTAGCAGCTAGGAATAAGTATATATCACACAAAGTGTATATATAAATTTATAAACTTAGCTAGTCAGGGGGGATAATTATGGGTGAAAATAAAAAACCTAAGAAAAAGTTAAAAATAGCATTAGCAATAATTTGTGCACTAATAATAATAGCAATTCCAGTTTGTTATTATCTAGTCTATATTTCGTACAACCACCTAACAGTAAATTCCTACGATATAAATAGCGACAAAATAAATTCTTCAGTAAAATTCGTAGTGATAGGTGATTTACACGACAACACTTTTAAAGACGATGACAGAGAATTATTAAAACAAATAAAAGAACAAAATCCAGATTTTATAATAGCAGATGGTGATATTTTAAACGACGATTCTGAAAACAGCGACATTGCAATGAGTTTTATAAAAAGACTTGTAAAGATAGCTCCTGTTTATTATGCTTTGGGAAATCATGAGCTAGAATATATGGAAAATCAACATTCTGAAAAATTATTAGACGAAATAAAAAGCACAGGGGCAACTTTATTAGAAATGGAGTACAAAGATATAAAGGTAAATGGTGTCGATATTCGTATTGGTGGAATGTATGGATATGCGTTTGATCCAAATGGGACAACAAAGCGTGATGATATGGGAGATGGAATATATGACTTTTTGACAGAATTTGAAGATACATCGAGTTATAAAATTATGATGAGTCACAGACCAGATAGTTTTGTATTTGGTGAAGCATCAAAAGCTTGGAATATTGATTTAGTTGTAAGTTCACATGACCATGGTGGACAAGTTATAGTACCGTTTTTAGGCGGTCTTTATGGCGGTGATCAAGGCTACTTCCCAGAATACATCCATGGTCTTTATAAAAAGGACAATATGCAATTATTAATTACAAGTGGACTTGGTTCAAATACTCAAAAGCTACCTCGTTTTAATAACGTTCCAGAAATTATGGTAGTGAATTTAAAGAAATAATGATTGTAAATAATTAAAGATAAAAAGATTAAAAAAGTGAGTTGCAAAATTTTAAAACATTTTACAACTCACTTTTTATATAACTAAATTTAAGTATTTTATATAGATAAAGTTATTTATTTTATCCTAATAATTAAGCTCTATTTTACTATCATCTTTTAAATACTCATTATCTTCCATATTAATATCTTCATATATGAAATCGTGAAGTACTCCTGTTGAGTTCACATCATACAACCATACCCAACCTGCGTTTTTATATTTTCCGCCTTTTACGTGCTTATCGTCGATTATTGGATATTCTGCTTGTTTGATTTCTTTTGATGTTGCAAAACTATATGAAGTAAATGCAAGATTTAGCATTTCTCCTACTGTCAAGTTCGTTTTTACATAAGGCAGTAGTGTGTTTAGTAGTTTTGGATATTCAGACATTGAAAGGTCCTTTACTCCATCAAACATCCCCGAAATTATTTTACGTTGTCTTCCATCTCTGTATATACCATTATCAAGGTATCTCATACGAGCATAGGCGATTGCTTGGTATCCATTTAAAGTGTGTTTTCCGGCGTTGTTTATAAGTTGCATTTCGCCTTTATCTGCATAAGTACATGAATTATATGCACCTGGAATACCTTCATTTAAAGATTGAATTTCTCTTTCTTCAATCTCTACGTCTACACCACCAATAACAAATACTATATTCATAAGGTCTTCAAAATCAACTTGGACAAATTTATCAAGTCCTATTTTAAAGTTCTGTTCTATAGTCTTAAATAATAAATCTTCTTTGCCCCAGAAATAAGCAGCATTAAGTTTTCCTTTTCCGTGGTCTGGGATATCTACATATGTATCACGTGCAAGTGATGTAAGTTTTATATCATTGTGAATTGTGTCGATAGTAAGAATCATCATAGCATCTGATCTATATTTATCTTCGTTTTCACGACCATCTGTACCTAATAAAAGTATGTTTGTTATTCCCTCTACTTTTTGGTATTGAGAGTTGTAGTTGTCTTCTACATGAGCCGAATTTATTCTAATTAACACAACCCCGAATGTAATTAGTGGAATTAGAATAAGTAAGACTAGCAAGGTTATAGTAACCTTTTTAAAAGTAAAAAAGTTTTTTAATTTACCCAAATATGTGTGCTACTGATAAATATTTTTATCGTAGCGTTTCACCTCCCCTTAAATTTTCATTATATTCATTATATACAACAAGTTAAATTGGTTCAATATGTAAAATTAAAAGAAATATGGAAAATATACAAGAAATTATAAAAAATATACTGTTTAGATAGCTCAAAAGATGTAGATAAATTATAATTAATGTAGTAATTAAAAAGATTTTGCTAACTAAATATAAAAAATAATTCTATACAATATTAATAATAAAAGGGGGAAATATGGAGAAGTTTAATTTACAGTTTTTAGACTTATTAAAGTCATCATTAAATAATGGTACTTATGAAGGGGGATATATTGATTCACAAGATTTGAAACAGATTTATCGTTTATCTGAAATTCATCACGTTTTGCCTATGATATACAGTGCTTTATATAATCAAGAGTGTTTTAAAAATGCTGATGAAGAGTTTAAAAGAATGTTTAAGCAAGTGGCCCTTAGGTTAGTTGTATCTCAAATTCAACGCAGCAATAGGTTTTTAGAACTTTATAAAATTTTACAGAAAGAAAATATAGAAATAATTATATTTAAAGGTATAATTTTCAGAAATATGTACAATAATCCAGATGATAGGATGTCGTCGGATGAAGATATATTAGTAAAGCAAGAAGACTATGATAGGATTAAGGATATTTTATGTAATGAGGGGCTTGAATTTATTGAAAAAGAGGGAAATGAGTGTGCGTATTTCTGTAAAAAAACAGGCCTTTGTATAGAAGTCAGTACAAGTCTTTTTCCTGTTGAATCAAAGGCTTATGGCCATCTAAATAAAGTATTTGAAAATATATTTGAAAATAGTATAAATATAAATATAGACGGCATTGATATCAAAACTTTATCACATGAGCAACATCTTATATATATTGTATTTCACAATATGAAACACTTTTTACATGGAGGTTTCGGCATAAGGCAAGTTGCCGATTTCTCCAAATACATAGAAACTTATAATCAATTTATAAATTGGGAAAAGTTCTGGAGTGATTTAAAAACCTTAAATTACGATACTTTTGCACTAAATTTAATCGATATAAGTTTAAAATATCTCGGATTTGATTATACTAAAGCTATATATCCTGAAGGGGTTAGAGATTTTAACATAATTATAAATTCTAAGGACTACTATATAAATAGCGACAATTTAATTAACGACATATTAAATGCAGGAGTCTTTGGCGGAAGTACAAAAGAGAGAAAACATACAGCGCTCATGACTTTAAATGCAGTCGAAAGGCAAAATAACACAAATAGATTTAAGGCGATATTCCCAAATGTAGACTATTTAAAGGGAAGTTATACATATTTACAAAAATATCCGATTCTTCTTCCTATCGCTTGGACACAAAGAATTTTATCTTACTTAAAGAAAAATAAAAACAACACTACATCTTATATAAATACTATGGAATTGGGAAAACAGAGAATAGGGCTATTAAAAGAATATAAAATCATAAAATAAAGTCGAAAATAGTAAATTTAAGAAAAATGTAATATTGTTGTAAGTTGAAAATATACTGGAAATATGGTATTTTTAATCTAGATTTTGACTAAAAATAATAAATAAAAGAGGGAAGAGGTAAAACGCAGAATGGATAAATATATCAGTAATAAGATAAAAAATGTGTCGTTATTCATGACGTTTTTTGTAGTTTTACTACATTCAAACAATCTTGAATCGGCAAAAGACGTAATAAGCGCAAATTCAATAATACAAAACTTTATAGGTCAAGGGATTGTCAGAATTGCTGTTCCTGTATTCTTCTTAATATCAGGATACTTATTCTTCTACAATTTCACGCCTACTATGGAAAAATGGAAATACAAATTTAAAAGCAGATTCCATAGTTTATTTATACCATATGTAATTTGGTGTACAGGTTGGTTAGTTATACTATACTTAGTAGAATTAGTACCTGCTGGTAGGGCTTTATTCTCAGACAGAATAATAACAGACTATACTTTAAAGGAATTATTCGTAAATACATACGTATATCCACTACCATACCAATTTTGGTATATAAGATCATTGATGTTAGATGTATTATTAACACCAGTGTTCTACTATATAATTAAATCATTAGGCAAAAAATCACTACCTATATTTGTTGTAATTTGGTTCTTATATCCAATATCAGAGATGTTTGGAGGAGTATGGATATTACAAATATTTAATTATCCATTCATGTTATTTGGAATAGGGGCAGCTCTTGCAATAAATAAAGTAGACTTACGCTTTAAATCAGTAACAGAAAATCAAGTTGTAGTAATAGGAATTATATATATATTAGCGTGTGCAGTTAGGGCAGCCCTTATGTACACAGATTTACCATTATTAGATTTAGCAGAGAATGTAGTAATCTTATTTGGTGTTCCGTTTATGTGGTTATTATACGATAGAATAGACAACATAAAAAATAAGAAATTCAAAATGGCTAAATACGGAATATTTATATACTTCTTCCACATACCATTCCAATCTATCCTTAAAAAGATATGGTTTAAAGTTATGCCTATGAGTAATATGAGCAGCTTAATAATATTCTTCGTAGCCCCAGTTATAACAATAACTGTATGTGTACTTGTGGCTATGTTCTTAAGAAGATTTATGTATAGATTCTATGAAATTCTTACAGGAGGAAGATAGATTCTATTAATATGAATATATATAGTACTTCATTTCAACTATTTTGATGTGGAGTACTATTTTTTTATATAAAGTCTATAAATACTGTAGTTTTGTATATTAGTAACTTGATATTAGTTGTATTTATGAATTTATTGTAGATATTTGACATTTTAAGGTGGCTATAAAGATAATTATATCGAATTTTTAATAGAGGTTATTTTATTTTAGTGTCAAATTTGATTAATATAATATTCAAGAGTGCAAGTTATAATCTGTAGATTGATTAGGAGGGGTTGCTGTGAAAAAATTTTTTAACGTTTTTACTATTTTAATAATAGTATTTATATTTAGATCGCCATTAAAAGATATATCTAATAATTTAATAAGTTATGTGCAAGGAAATGTAAACAATATAATAAATAAAATAGATAATGAAGATGAATACATAAATAATTCTGCTATTGGTGATGAAAATAATGTAGAGGAAAGTGTATCAGATTATAATGGTTCAGTTTCATTTGATAATTACTCGACAATAAAGCTAGGAGAAAGTGTTAAAAATGTAATCTCTAAAATGGGGGAGCCAAATAAAAAAGAAGGTAGCGAGTATGGTTTTAAATGGTATGTATACAATCAAGATATAGATAAGTTCTGTATGATAGGGATTTCTAAAAATAAAGTCGTAGCATTATTTAGTAATACTATGAATTCATGTGAATCTAATGGTATAAAACTAGGTGACGTGGAAAGTAAAGTGAAAAGTGAGCATAAATTACTTGATTATAGACGAATAAAAAACACTAGATATATCTTAAATGAAAAATATTATAATTTGATTAAGACAAAATCAAGTTATATCACAGTTTTTTACGATTCATTTGAAGAGAATAAAGTAGTGGGAATACAAATTATAGGCAAAAAGACAGAAGAAAATATGGAGGAAATTTATACATCTGATGAGTCTGTTACTACTAGTTTTGAAAATATAAACAGATATTTGATAAATGAGGAAAGAAGCAGACGAGGACTAAATATGCTTTCATATGATGAAAACGCTACTTTGTGTGCTCGTGCTCACAGCAAAGATATGAGAGACCAAGACTATTTTTCACATACTAACTTAAAAAATCAAAGTCCATTTGATAGGATGATTCAATATGGAATCAACTATCAAGGTGCCGCAGAAAATATCGCAGCTGGACAAACTAGCGCAATCTTCGCCCACTATGCACTTATGAATTCAGAAGGGCACAGAGTGAATATATTGGGAAACTATAGATACATAGGTGTCGGTGTTGTATTCGGTGGAAGTTCAAGCATGTACTTGACACAAAACTTTTATAGATAAGTATATATATCTATATAAAATAATTTAAGCAAAATAAAAAATCTATTTATACTTAGGCTAAAAAATATTAAATATAAGTATATAATTTAGAATAAATATAATTAAAATTCAAATATATGCTTGACATAAATAAACAAATGTGTTAATATAGGATTCGATTAAGTAGACCAGATAATCGCGGGCAGCGCAAGCTGCGTGAGGAAAGTCGGAGCTCCATAGAGCAGGGTGCTAGGTAACGCCTAGTGGGAGTGATCCTAAGGAAAGTGCAACAGAAAATAACCGCCACTTTATGTGGTAAGGATGAAAAGGCGAGGTAAGAGCTCACCGTCGACTAGGTGACTAGTCGAGCCGTGTAAACCCCACCTGGAGCAAGGCCAAGATAGGGCATAAGGGATGTTGCTCGCATCCTCCGGTAGGTAGGCCGCTCGAGCTTATTGGTGACAATAAGCCTAGAAAGATGATTATCAAATACAGAACTCCGCTTATAGATTTGCTTAATTAACCATGAATGTAAAACTGCAATTTTAATAATTGCAGTTTTTTTGTGCAAAAAATAGTATTTTGTAACATAAAACTACATCATAACCGACGTTTAGATATTTAGTAATCTAATTTATTGCGGTTTCATACCAAATGTGATACTTTTATGCAAAAGGGGTAATTATAAATCTGACTGTATAAAGTCCATTGGGGGGAAGACAAATGAATATTTTAGTTACTGGCGGTGCTGGTTACATAGGAAGCCATACTGTCATAGAATTAATCAATGCTGGGTATAAAGTAGTTATTGTCGATAATTTATGCAATAGTAGTTCTATTGTATTGGATAGAATTGAGGAGATTACGGGAAAACGCGTAAAATTTTATGAAATCGACACGAGAGATAGCGAAAAACTTAAAGTAGTATTTGAGGAGAATAAAATCGACGCAGTAATACATTTTGCAGCGCTTAAGGCAGTTGGTGAATCTGTCGAAAAGCCACTAGATTATTACGATAACAATCTTACAAATACTTTAACAGTATTAAAATTAATGAGGGAGTTTGGGGTAGATAAATTTGTATTTAGCTCATCTGCAACTGTTTATGGCAATCCAAAAACTTGTCCAATAAAGGAAGATTTTCCACTTTCAACAACAAATCCTTATGGAACAACAAAATTAATGATAGAAGAGATTCTTAGAGATATCTGCAATGCTAATAAAGATTTTAATGTTGCAATACTTAGATATTTCAATCCAATTGGCGCGCATGAAAGCGGCCTTATAGGAGAGGAACCAAATGGAATTCCAAATAATTTAATGCCTTATATAACTAAGGTAGCAGTTCGTCAGTTACAACAACTTAGTGTATTTGGAAATGATTATGATACACATGACGGAACTGGTGTAAGAGATTATATCCATGTTGTCGATTTAGCAAATGGCCATGTCAAGGCACTTGAAAAATTAAACCAAAAGCCAGGATTAGTTACATATAATCTTGGAACAGGAACAGGATACAGCGTTTTAGATTTAGTAAAGGCGTTTGAAAAAGCAAGTAATGTACAAATTCCATATAAAATAGTAGATAGAAGACCTGGAGATATCGCTATGTGTTATGCTGATCCGACCAAGGCTAAAGAAGAATTAGGCTGGGTTGCAAAATACGATGTAAACAAGATGTGCAGGGATTCTTGGAACTGGCAAAGTAAAAATCCAAACGGATATAAAGATAAAAAACTTCAAACTGCAAAATAAAAATTCTAATATACACAATAATTTTATAAACAATAAACATAATGAAATTATATCTAATATATATAATTATTTCAGAATCAATAAATTAAGCAGTAATTTCGTGATTAAATAAATATAATGATTTTATGTATAATAGATATAATAATTTTATAATTAATAAATTAAACAGTAAATTTATAATCGATAAATTAAGAAAATTTAAGAAAGCTTTATAATATAATTAATAAAAAATTGACTAAAAGTATGATATATAATATATATGGCTTTTAGTCAATTTGCATTTATAATAAAAATTTTTAGCTACAATAGGAGGAAACGTGGAGTATTTAAGAATTTTAATTTTATCAATGATACCAGTAACAGAGCTTAGAGGGGCTATACCGATTGGGATGGCGCTAGATTTAAATCCAATTGGGGTTTATATAGCGAGTGTTGCTGGATCGACATTAGTTTCAGTGCCTTTAGTATTGACTTATAGGCATATTGTACAATTTATGAGGGATAAAAAAATTTTCGTAAAATTGTTAAATAAAATAGATCAAAAAATAGAAAATAGTATGAAAAAAATGAAGGCAGCATCTTTGCTTGGAATAATATTATTTGTCGGAATACCACTTCCAACAACGGGGACTTGGACGGCTGCGGCGATTGCATCAATTCTTAGAATGAGGATAGTAGAGGCGTTTGCAGGTGTTTTCATAGGAAACTGCTTATCGGGAATTATAGTTTCATTAATCTCTTACCACATAATCTAACAAAAAATGGTAACAAAATCTTAACCTATTTTCGTAGAGAAAAATAAGGTAAAATATGGCAAAAGGTGCTAATATATTTGTAGAGAGGGGGTAAGAGTATGAAGAAAGCATTCAAGAAAATTTTCATTGTACTTTTTACAGTAGTAGTTATATTAGTTGGTACAGCACCAATAAGTAGTGCAGAATCAAAATATCTTATAGTTGTAAATTCAAAGAAAAATACGTTGAATTATTACGTTAATTATACTCTAGTAAGATCATTTAGATGTTCTACAGGAAAACTTAGAACTCCGACACCACAATGTAAAACAACAATAGTAAATAAAATAAAAAACAGACCATATTATCAAACTCATATTCCAGGGGGAGCACCAAATAATCCTTTGGGAAAAAGATGGATGGGGCTAAATATCAACGGAACTTATGGAACTACTTACGCTATTCATGGGAATAATAATGAATCATCAATAGGTAAAAATATAACTGGAGGATGCGTAAGAATGCACAATAGCGAGGTTGAGTGGTTATTTGACCAAGTCCCAGTTGGAACAACAGTATTAATTAAAAATACTAGTGAATCAGATAATTATATAATGAAATACTATAATATGGGTACATTAAAAGCTACTTGGTATACAGAAAACAAGAAAACATATTATAAAAATCCAGATGGTACATTAGCTAAAGGATGGCAAACAATCGATGGAAATAAATATTATTTCGGAGCAACTACAGGAAAATTATATAGAGGTTGGGCAAACATCAATGGAAGTAAATACTACTTCGGCACAAACGGAGTAAAAGTAACTGGATGGCAAACAATTGACGGCAAGAAGTACTATTTCGGAACAACTACCGGAAAATTATATACAGGATGGAGCCAAATCGGTTCAAACACTTACTACTTCAGCAAAACATCAGGTAAATTATATACAGGATGGAGTAAGATAGGTGGCAAGACTTATTACTTAGGTTCAAATGGTGCTAAACAAACTGGCTGGGTTATAGTAGACGGAGAAAAATACTATCTAGGTACAGATGGAGTTAGACGTACAGGATGGCAAACAATCGGTCAACATAAATACTACTTCGGCAAGAAAACTGGTAAGTTATGCACTGGCTGGGCTCAAATTGGAAACAAAAAATACTATCTAGGTGACGATGGTGTTATGGTTACTGGAAAACAAACAATTGACGGTGTTGTATATGAATTTGATGCAAATGGAGTATTAATCCAAGGTTCAGAAAGTAATTCTACTAATAAACCAAGTCAAAACACTACTAAACCAGAAAATAACCAACCAAGCCAAGATAATAATCAAAATAAAGAAGACAATACGCCAAATCAAGATAATACAAATGGCGATGTGAAAAATGAAGATAACTCTTCAAAAGAAGATAATTCTTCACAACAAGAAAACGTAGAACAAATGCAAAGCGAAATCGCAAACTAAAAAAGAACAAATGAAAAGTAAAATTACAAACCGATCAAAGGATTGTAGTTTATGCTTTAAAATACGAATATAATTATTTTTGTTATAAATACTGCTTAACGTAAAACAAACCTACATTAGGCAGTATTTTTTTAATTGTAAGTAAATTGTAAGGTTTTATCCGCCCTACTTAATTGAAATTTAAAATTTATTGTTCTATAATAAATTAAGTAACACGAACTATTTCAATGTATTGAGTATAAAAATAAGACAATTTCAATTTAGGGGGGAATGTTGTGAAGAAATTAAACGAAATATTTAAGTTAGACAAAAGGACAATACATCAAATTTTATTATGGTTAATCGGAGGATTAGTACTAGTATTTGCAACTGAATTTCTACTAAGAGGCAGTTTTGAAGATGTAATAACATTGATAAAAGAAAAGCCAGGAGTAGTTTTGGCTAACTATCTTCTAATACTTATGTTGACATCTATATTCTTCTTAGTAAAAAGAAAATATATGGTATATTTTATTTCCTTTATGGTAATATTAGGAGTAGCAATTACGACTTTCTTCCTAATGAAAGTTAGAGGTATCCCGCTTACTTTCTCTGATTTATACTCTATTGGAGAAGCTATGGAAATAGCCGATAAATACATAAACAAAACTATGATAATAATAGCAGTGATATGTTTAGCATTCTTAATAGCAGTTGCAGTATTTTTATATAAATTAGACTGTGATACAAAAAGATTTAAATTAATCAACTTTGTACTTATATTTATAGTATCAATAGGATTTTTCTCAACAGTAAGATCTCAACAATCAAAAAATATAATGCAATTTAAAAGATGGGACATACCTGCATCATATAAATGCAACGGTCTGACTTATTCAACTGTAGAGTCATGCGTTAAATACATCAGAAAAAAACCAAACGACTACTCACAAGCTAAGATACAAGAAATTAAAGACAAGGTGGACAAGGCTGAAGCAAGCGACAACAGAACACTAAACAACAAAAAGCCAAACATACTATTTGTTCAGCTTGAGGCGTTTATGGATCCTACTGAAGTAAAGGGAATCAAATACAGCGAAGACCCAATACCAAACTTTAGAAAGTTAACACAGACATTTACTCATGGGATGGCAAGTGCTCCGACAACAGGAGGAGGAACAGTAAGAACAGAGTTTGAAGTTATGACAGGAAACAACATCGACTACCTTACACCTGGAGAAATCCCATACAACACAATACTTAAGAGTAAATACTATAACTCTGTAGCAACAACACTAAAATCAGAAGGATACAAAGCTCATGCAGTCCACAACTTCCAAGGTAACTTCTACGGAAGAAACAACGCTTATGCAAAACTTGGATTTGACGATTTTACATCAAAAGAATACATGAGCAACTATGAATTAAACGAAAGAGAATGGGTAAAAGACGTAATCTTAACTAAATATATCGAAAAGGCATTAGATTCTACAAAAGACTCAGACTTAGTATATACAGTCAGCGTTCAAGGTCACAGTAGTTATCCTACAGATGCTGAAAACTACGACTTCCCAATAAAAGTATCAGGTACATTAGACCAAAAAGTTCTAAACCAAATGTACTACTATGTCAACCAAATAAAAGGAACTGACGACTTTATTGGAGAGCTAGTAGATATGGTAAATAAAAGAGACGAAGACACAATAATCTTATTCTACTCTGACCATATGCCAAAACTTAAAATATTTGAAGATGACGATTTTTATTTAGATAAATACAAAGCCCCATTTGCATTTTATGCTAACTTCGACATAGAAAAATACGATATAGACGAAATAGAATCTTATGAATTAAGTTCATTAATGTTTAAAGAAGCAGGATTAAAATACGGTCCAATGGAGAGATTCAACACATATATGAAAGATGATCCAGAATTCTCAAAAATGCAAGACCTTATAGAATACGATGTTTTATTCGGAAAATCATACTACATAAATGATGACGAAAAAGCAAAGAAAAACACTCTTAAAATGGGAGTAGAAGACATCGTAATCAACAATATCGAAACTAAAGGAAATAAAATGATTATACATGGAGCAAACTTCACTACAAACAGTAGAGTTTACCTAAACGACAAACAAGTCGATAAAAAATTCATAGACGAAAACACTTTAGAAGTCGATAAAATAGACAACTTAGACACAATATCAATAAAACAAATTGGACGTAATAGTGTAGTACTTAGTTCAACACAAGATTTCAAATACAGCGATTTACAAGCTAGCAAATAATTTTATAAAATAAATTAGCAAGTAAGTCACAAATTATCAAATAAACTGATTATAAGCTATGAAACAGGTTTAATAAAATTTATAAAATAAGCTGATTATAACTTATAAACATAAGTGGGGGATATAAAAATACTTAGAGATTTTTATATTCCCTTTATTTGTTTAAATTAACTTAATATTAATTTGCTAAATTATAAATTTAAAACAAACATTATTAGGAGGTGGGGCTGATGTCTAGGACTGCGAAGAATGCAGTTATAATTATGGTGGCGACTTTGTTATCTAGAGTACTTGGATTTTTAAGAGAGACAATACTTGCGAATTTCTACGGAACAAGTATGGTTGCGGACGTATTTGTACTTACTCTAAATATCCCAGGGCTTATTATATCTATTGTCGGTTCTGTAATTTACATGATGTACATACCGATGTACTACGACACAAAAGAGCGTCTCGGCGAAGAGGAATCGCTTAAATTTACAAATAATATACTAAATATTTTATCAGTATTTTCAATAATAGTTTCGATCTTAGGAATAATTTTTGCATCCGAAATAATCAAAATCTTTGCGATTGGATTTACTGGAGAAAAATTCGCACTAGCAGTAAAATTCTTGCGTATTATGATGTTTGGTGTATTATTCTTATCTTTAAACAAGATTCAGTCATCCTTCTTACAAGTGAAGGACAGCTATTTGCCAGCGTCAATTGTAGGCGTTGTCTACAACTTAATCATAATAGGCGCGATATTTATAAGTGTAAAATACGGAAGTTATTACTTGGCGATTGGAGCATTAGTAGGTCTTTTTGTCCAAGTTATCATACTACTTCCTTGCATGTATAAAAGAGGATATAAATACAGCTTTTATATGAATATAAAAGACGAATCCATCATCAAAATGATTAAATTAAGTATACCTATGATGATGGGGGTTGCGATGAGTCAGCTTAATGTATATGTCGATAAGGCGCTTGCGAGTACTTTAGGTGATGGTAAATTATCAGCTCTTAACTACGCATCAAGACTTAACGACTTTGTCGTTGCTATTTTCGTAACATCTTTAATTACTGTTATTTATCCGAAATTATCTCAGTTTGTAAACGAAAAAGACATAACAAACTTCAAAAAGATAATGGTTAAATCGAGTAACTGCATAATCTTAGTCGTTGTACCGATAGTATTCGGAGCGATATTATTAGCAGAGCCGATCGTAAGAGTTTTATTAGAAAGAGGAAGTTTCAGCCACGGATCAACTCTTATGACTTCAAACGCACTTAGATTTTATGCAATAGGTATAATCGGATATGCAGTAAAAGAAATACTGAGCAGAGGGTTTTACTCATTGGGAGACACAAAAACGCCAATGATAAATTCATCAATCGCTGTAATTATAAATATAATACTAGATTTATTATTTATAAAACCATTTAGTTATATGGGGCTTGCGATGGCGACAAGTATCTCGTACATGGTTACAGTAGTTCTGATGTTCTTCAGCCTTAGAAAAAAGGTAGGCTCATTTAATGGTAGAGCAGTAGCACAAGTTCTTATAAAATCTATAATTGCATCAATTGCTATGTCGATAGTAGTATTATTTACTTACGACGCTTTAGTTTCAATGTTAGGATTATCGTTTATAGGAGAATGTGCGTCTTTAGGTGGAGCGATTTTATTAGGAGTTGTAGTATATGCAATTTGTATAAAATTATTTAAAGTAGAAGAAATTAAAGTTTTAGAAGGAAGTATAAAAAACTTCTTCTCTAGATAAACTATATTAGTTTTAATAAACTACTTTGATAGTGACAATTTTGATTTGGAAAAGTAAGAATCATACCCCTAAACAGCCAAAAACTTAGGTTTAAATTTGTGTATGTAAATTTATTAAAAAATAAAATGAATTTAACTTAAAATAAATTTAAAATCGAATAAATTTGGTTTCTACTTTAAATTAAAAAGAAAAAGTAGAATAAAACATGTAAAAAAATTTACCAAAAAAGCCAAAAACTAACTATAAATTACCTGGCTTTGTAGAAAAAAGTTTTGAAGTATGTTAGAATAAATAGGAAATAAAATTTATAATATTAGGGGGTGAGTGTCACAAATCATGTTTACTGAAAAGAAAACAAAAACGACACTATCAAAAGCATTAGCTCTAGGAATGGTTGCAACATCTGTTTCTTTAGCTGGGCAAACAACAACAGCAGACGCAGCAAAAAACGAAAATACAGATACAACTTCATTATATAAAACTCAAACAATATCATCAAAAACAGGAACAGTTACAGCAAGTTCTTTAAATATTAGAAAGGGACCATCTACTTCTTACTCAATCGTAGGAGCTTTAAAAAATGGCCAATCAGTTACTATAACTGATACTGATAGCGTTACTGGCTGGTATAAAATAAAAACTTCAGCAGGAGTAGTTGGATATGCAAGCAACAAATACATAAAAGTTGATGGGCAAGTATCTGAAAATACTGGAAGCAATAACACAACTACAGCAACTGCTAAAAAAACTGCTACAGTTACTGCATCATCACTAAATGTTAGATCTGGACCAAGCACAGCATACTCTATAGTAACAACTTTATCACAAGGACACAATGTTACTATACATGAAACTGCTAGCACAGGTTGGCACAAAGTTACAACTGCTACAGGAAAAACAGGATATGTTTCACCAACTTATGTAAAAGTAACAGGAAGTACTAATAGTGGAACAACTAATAACAATACAAACACAAATACACAAAGTGGTGTTTATGTAGTACAAAGTTACTCAACTATAACTAAAGTTGGTAAAGTTAATGCGACATCATTAAACGTTAGAAGTGGACCATCTACATCTTACAGCGCGAAATCTAGTGTTAAAAAAGGAAATGTAGTAGGAATACTAAAACAATACAGCAATGGTTGGTATGAAGTTAAATTAGCTAATGGAACAACAGGATGCGTTAGTGGAAGTTACTTAACAATAACAGCAGGAAGTTCATCTAGTATAACTTCAGGAAGTACTTCTGGAACTACATCAGGAAATACAAATACAAATACAGGAACAAGCACAAATGCAAAAGTTCAAGCTGTTGTAAATATGGTAAAAAGACAAGTTGGTAAACCATATGTTTATGGAGCTAGTGGACCAAACTCATTTGACTGTTCAGGACTTATGTACTACTGCTACAAAAATGCAGCTGGAATAACTATTAATAGAAGTTCTGCTGCTCAAGCATCAAACGGTAAATATGTAAGCAAAAGCAACTTACAACCAGGAGATTTAGTATTCTTCAACAGTGGAACAAACAGAATACGCCACGTTGGAATGTACGTTGGAAACGGACAATTTATCCATGCTCCAAGTCCTGGAAAAAGTGTTAAATACGAAAACTTATATTCTTCATATTACGTAAAAGGATACGTAACTGCTAGAAGAATTATCGGATAATAAATATTTTTTACATTAAATAATTATATTGTGAAGAAGACCACAAAACTTCTATTCGAAATAAAAAGAATAGTCGTTTTACGTGGTCTTTTTTGCGTTTTATAGAATATACTATGTTTCTGATTCATAAAATTTACTATTATAGAGGTAATTGGAGGAAATTGGTATGGTAAATATTACGAGCGGATTAATAGATAAAAAGGTAAAAAATATGAGGTTTTTCTTAAATTATCCGAAAATCGAGGTGGATGATGAAGGCGAAGAGATTCAACAATTTGCACAAGAGGTAAATAAATCAATATTAAACGAGGTAAGCATTTTTGAAGAAGTGGTTATCTACACTTATTGTGATGAAATAATAATTGGAAATATAAATGTTATTTCGGAATACAACATTGCATTTAATAGAGGAAATATTGTCAGCATTCCTATGGAGTTTTCTCAAATTATTGGACTCACTGACATAAGCAATATCTACAGCTACAATTACGATTTTGATTTAATGAAAAAGATTACCTTAGAAGATATTTTTAAAGAAGATGTTGATTATGAAAAAATAATCCAAAGTTATATAATGGAAGAGATTTACGAGATTTTGGATAATTATACAAGCCACATAACTTATGATTTATATGAGTTGATGATGGAATCTATCTATATATGTGAAGATCCAGTTTTCTATTTTAATGGTAGAGATTTAGTAATCTGCATATCGAGTTTTGAATTAACAAGTCAAGTCTGCAATCTAATTGAATTTACAATATCATTTAAAAAAATAAAGAATATTCTAAGCGATTATGCTTTGAAAAATATATTTTTATATTAAATTTTGAGGAAGTGAAAAAAATGTTTGTCCGATATAATAGAGAATTGGCGGTGAAATACGCTACTGATTGGGCACAAGACAGAAACCCAAACTACAAAGATTATGAAAAATGGGGAGGGGACTGTACTAATTTTGTGTCACAATGTCTACACGAAGGAGGTATACCTTTTGATCATCATGGAAATGATATATTAAAACAGTGGTATTGGTATAGCGATATGAACAGAACTCCTACATGGACAGCCGCCGAGCCTTTTTACAAATACATCACAAAAAACAACACAAAAGACACCCAAAACTTTGGGATATATGCTGTGGAAGTATCATATAACGAATTGCAAATAGGAGATATTGTACAACTTATATACGAAAATGACTTAGCATATCACACCATGATAATCACAGATGTTATTTTGGATGGAGGGTATTTAATCGACTACTTAGTATGCCAACACACATATGATTTATACAACTTTCCTCTTAGCCAAAAACAAGGTGAAAAGCGATATATAAAAATTTTAGGATATTATGAGTAAAAGAGGATTAAATTGTTAATAATATTTGAAAAAAGCCTTTCTTAATGATAAAATTACCTTATAATATATAATGTAAAATATGCTCAGAATTGACTTAATTTAGAGCATATAAATTTAACCTAAAATGGAAAGGTGAATTCAGTGACTAAGAAAAGAACAAATAATCCAAGAACTACCTCAAATCAAGGTAATAAAACAAATACTCAAAATAGAAGACCGCAGACAAAGACGGCACAAAGGCCTACACAACCGCGAAAAAACAAAAAACAAAAAGGTTTACATAGAAAAAAATCATCAACTAAAAGGAAAAAACAACTAATAGTTTTAGTAGGGTTAATCATATTGATTTCTGTTGTAGGATTTATAGGAAAGAAAACATACAATTTCGTAAGTACTATTTGGCCAAATGTAATATCACTAAAAAATTCTCTGACAGGTGGAGCTATCGACACTTCAAACGTAAACACCGACGAACAATACGACGTAGGTGACGAAAAAGAAGCAACTCTACAAGTTAGACACAATGTATTTATAGATGCTGGTTGTGGCGGAAACGAAACAGGATATATAACAAATGACAAAGTAAAAGAAAAAGAACTAAACTTAGAAATTGCAAAAAAAGTAGCAAAAGAGTTAAACAAACAACAAGATATCAACGTAATACTCTCTAGACAAGATGATGTCTACATGAGCCCAGACGAAAGAAAATCTCTAGCAGAAAGTCAAAATGCTGAGGTATTTGTATCTATCCATATGGCTGCTGAGACTACAGGAAAAGCCACAGGAATAGAAACTATATACCACAAAGATTCCAAAAATGGCTCGGCTGACTTTGCAAGTCTTATGCAAACTTCTATAGTAGCGTTTGTAAAAGCCGAAAACAGAGGAACAAATACATACAATATGAGTGTATTGAGAGATAACAGTATGCCTTCTATATATATTCAATGTGGATTTTTAAGTAACTCTGGTGAGGAGAAAAATTTAAAAGATGAAAATTACCAAAATGAATTAGCGAAAGGTATAGCACAAGGGATATTAACTTATATAGATGCCAAAAAATAAAAAAGGAAGTGCAGATATGGCTGATTTAGAAATAAAGAAAATTTTAATTGAAGAATCTTTGAGAAAAAATCAAATGTCGCAGATTTTTGATGTGGTGAAAAACGAAAAAATGGTGTTTTTCAGATCACTACAACAATACAAAAACAACAAATTTTTATTAGGCATAATACTAGACGAATCTGCCTACACTACAATCACGATATTTTTCGGGAAAGTAGCAGACGAGTCCAAAAAAGACATAATAATTAAATTAATAAATGAATTAAACGGTATACATAACGTAGAAAAATTTGTACTAAACAGAAATGACGAGCTTTTAGTTCAAATTCCTTATGTCTCACTATCACAAGACTTCAACGGAGACGTAGCGATAGACTTATTGAGAACACTTTATCACATGCTTGTCCACAATGCATACGACAAGTTTGAAGAAATCCTAGGGGAGAGTATGTATAACCAGATATAATTAACTAGCTTAAATACAAAATCAAATAAAATTAGCAATACTCTAAAGCCAAATTTAGATAAAAATCAATCTAAATTTGGCTTTTTTACATGCAGAAATCAAAATATAACTATATAATTATTTACAGGACTAACTTTTAGTTTAAGTAGTAGTGATTTCGTTTAAGTTTATTTGATGGGGGGCGACTATGGAAGAAAGTTTTGAAGTTTCAAAGAGGTATGAGAATAATTTAGATATTAAAAAGAGAAAAAATCAGGGGATTTATTATACGCCATACGTTGTTGTGGAGTATATATTAGAGCAGACAATACAAAAACACGATGTAGTAGATGAGCCGTATCCAAAGGTGCTCGATATGTGTTGTGGTTGTGGAAATTTTTTAATAAGTGCATATGAAATACTTCACAAAAAGTTTTTGGAAAATATAGATAATTTAAGGGTGAAATATGGAAGAGGTTTTATTTCATCAGAAGATATAAGCCTGCATATTATAAAAAACTGCATTTTTGCAGTAGATACAGATGAAGATGCATTATTTATATTTAAAAGACAAATTATGAATATTTTAAAAGATGAGCTTAGTGAAATTTATAAAGATAAATTTCTAATTAGTGAGGACGAGCTAGACGAGATTTTGTTTGATAAATACGAGAAAAATCTCAATATACTTTGTGGTGACAGCTTAAAAACAGACTTATGCGAAGTCTTTTCTATAAAAAAGTTTGACTATATTGTCGGCAACCCGCCATACATTGGTCAAAAACTTTTAGACAACGAATATAAAAAATTTTTATACAAGGAATTTGGTGATGTATATAAAAACAAAGGGGATCTTTATTTTTGCTTTTATAAAAGAATACTGGATTTATTAAAAGAAGATGGAAAATCAGGGATTATTACACCGAGGTATTTTATGCAGAGTCCATCTGGAAAGTATCTTAGAAAATACATGATAGACAATGCCAAGATAGACAATATAGTTGACTTTCTAGGTGCAAATTTATTCTCAAACCTAGGAATTGCAAGTTGTATCGTAGTGTTTGAGCATAAAAATAAAAAAGATAAATACATACAATACTATAAAATAATAGATGAAAATATCAATATAAAGAAAATAGACAACTTAGGATTATATTTAAAACAAGATAATTTTAAAAAAATCATGGTAAATATCGAGTCACTTGGGGAAGATTGGTTAATGCTAGACCAGGTAGAATTCGAATTTTATAACAAAATCCAAAATAAGTGTCAATATTTTTTAGATGAAATAGGTGAGAGTTTTCAGGGGATAATCACAGGTTGCGACAAGGCATTTGTCGTAAATAAAGACGATAAAAATATAAGTAAAATAGACAAAAATCTACTAAAAAACTGGATTAAAAATACAAATGTCGAAAAGTACATAATTGATAATTCAAATTATAAATTGATATATTCAAACGACATAAAAACAGAACAGGACCATCCATTTATTATAGATAATTACTTTATGCCATATAAACAAAAGCTCCAAAATAGGAGAGAATGTATACGAAATAGCCGAAAATGGTACGAACTTCAGTGGGGAAGAGAAAAATCTCTATTTGAGCAGACAAAAATAATGTATCCATATAAGTCTAGAAACAACAGATTTGCGATAGACTTTGATAATAGCTATGGAAGTGCAGATGTGTATTCATTTTTTATAAAAGAAAAATACAAAGATGAATTTTCATATGAATACTTAGTCGGGCTATTAAATTCAAAAGTATACGATAAATATTTTAAGATAATAGGTAAAGAAATGGGCAAAAAAATATTCGATTATTATCCGAATAGAGTTATGAAATTAAAGATTTTTAAAGATGAAAATTACAAAAAAATAGAGTCATTATCAAAAGAAATAATATTCCTCTCAAGAAAAAAACTATCTATAATAAAGGAATTAGAAAGTACTTCAAAAAAATTAGCAATTTCAAGCGATTTAACTAAAATAACAACTTGTGAAAACGTTATGGAAATACAAGACAAAAATATTTCGCTCTTAAAAGAAAAACATTACCTTGAAAATAAAATCGATTTCATAGAAAATATAATAGAGGAAATAATTAAAAAATCTTTAAATTTAAATCATGACACTAATTTGGATTAAAACTTAAAAATTAGGTGATGTAAATGAAAGGTTTAGTATTAGAAGGGGGAGGCACTAAAGGTGCTTACCAATTAGGGGCTTATAAAGCTTTAAAAGAATTAGGTGTCGAGTTCGACGGGGTAGTTGGAACTTCAATTGGGGCATTAAATGCAGCATTTATAGTCCAGGGGGACTATGAAATAATGAAAGACATCTGGTTAAATAGGGATTATAAAAGTTTTATGGACATAGAAGAAGACTTCTATGAAAAATATAAAAATGTGGAGTTTAAGGCAAAAGATATAAATGTAGTCATAGATCTTATGAATAAAGCCAGAAAAAACGAAGGAATAGATATAACTCCTCTTAAAAATTTACTAAAAGAAAATATAGACGAAGAAAAAATAAGAAATTCATCAAAAGATTTTGGATTAGTAACAGTATACTTAGACAAAAAAATCATCCCACAACACTTGATGAAAGAGGACATACCGCAGGGGAAATTGGTAGATTATTTAATCGCAAGTTCGAGCTTACCTATATTTCAATTAGATAAATTTGAAGATAAACGTTATCTAGATGGCTTTTTATCAGATAATACGCCAGTTGGGTTATTGGCGAATAAAGGATATAATGATATAATAGTAATTAGATTATCGAATGATGCCGCAGGAGATAAAAGTTTGCAAAAATATGTAGATTTAAATCTAACAGTGATAAAACCTTCGATGGTTTTGGGAGGTTCTCTAAACAAGGACAAAGATCATATGGAGACATTGTTCAAACTTGGATATATGGATACAATGAAAGTATTTAAAAGATACGATGGGGTGAAGTATTTCTTTAATGCAGATTTCATATATGACGAAGAGACATGCTTTAATTTGATAAGTAACATAGATATAAAAACGATAGAATACATATGCAAGATCTTAAAAATAAGGAGAAAACCAAGCCTAAGAGTTTTATTAGAAGAAATCATACCACAACTTGGGGATATGTTTCATTTGGAAAAGGAATTTACATATAAAGATATTTTTTACAGTATATATGAAAGAAAACTTGAGGAAAATAATATAGACGTTTTGAATTTATACGATTTTTCAAAGGTTATAGACTCAGTCAATTCACAAATTGACTCAATTAATTTCGATTATGAAAATAATGAAAATAAATCCATTATTTTGTTAAATAAAAAAGAAAAAAATGAAAAGGCGATAACAAATAAACTACTAAACGATTTTAAAAATCAAAGTTTAAGAAAAATGCCTATATAAGTTTTTATGTGTATTAATTAGGAGGTACAAAATGGAAAAGACAGTAGTAATAAAAAATGCAACAGGATTACATGCTAGACCAGCAGGGATGTTCGTTAAAAAAGCATCTGAATTCACTTCAACAGTAGAAGTATTAGCTAAAGGAAAAACTGTAAATGCTAAATCAATCATGGGAATAATGAGCTTAGGTTTAGGTCAAGGTGAAGAAATAGTTGTTAAAGCTGAAGGTGCAGATGATGCAGCAGCAGTTGACGCATTAGTAGAATTAATCGAAAGCGGATTTGGTGAATAATATCCAAAGCCACATACAATATAAAACCTGGGGAAACCCAGGTTTTTAAAAATCAAACTGCAAACTATCTAAAAGAAGTTAAAATAAAAGGAAAAATAATAAATAATAAAAAGAAGTAAGGGTATATTTTAGGAGGAGTAAAAAAGATGTTTAAAGGAACAGCAGCATCACCAGGTATAGTACTTGGGAAAGCGTTAGTATTAGAGCATAATGAATTAGTCATAGAAAAGAAATCGATATCAGACGTAGAAACAGAAATAGCTAGATTAAACGAGGCAGTAGCTATATCAAAAACTGAACTTGAAAAAGTAAGAGATAAAGCAAAAGTTGAATTAGGTGAAGAAGAGGCACAAATATTTGAGTCACACTTATTAGTTTTAGAAGATCCTGAACTACTAGGCTCTACAATGGACAAAGTGAAAACTGAAAATGTCAATGCAGACTTTGCATTAAACGAAATAAAAGAGATGTTCGTTGGAATGTTTGAAGCTATGGACAATGAATATATGAGAGAAAGAGCGGCTGACATAAAAGACGTTACAAACAGAATATTAAGACACTTACTAGGTGTAAAAATAGTAGACTTAGCTGCATTAGAAGATGAAGTAGTTTTAGTTGCACACGACTTAACTCCATCAGATACAGCTACAATGGACAAAAAGAAAGTATTAGGATTCTTAACTGATATCGGTGGTAGAACTTCTCATACAGCTATAATGGCAAGAACTTTAGAAGTTGCTGCAGTAGTTGGACTAACAGATGCTACACAAAAAATAAAAGACGGGGACTTTGTTGTATTTAACGGAGATACTGGAGAAGTAATAGTAAATCCAGACGAAGAAACAATAGCTAAATACTCACAAATGAAAAAAGAATTCGAAGATTATAAAAAATCATTAGAATTATTAAAAGGACAACCATCTGTTACAACTGACGGAAAACATGTTGAATTAGCAGGAAACATAGGAACTCCAAATGACGTAGATGGTTTAATTAAAAACGACGCTGAAGGTGTTGGACTTTATAGAACAGAATTCTTATATATGGACAGAGTAGACTTCCCAACAGAAGACGAACAATACGAAGCTTATAAAGCAGTACTTGAAGGAATGAGCGGAAAACCAGTTGTAATAAGAACTTTAGATATAGGTGGAGATAAAAAACTTGACTACTTAGAAATGGACGAAGAGATGAACCCATTCTTAGGATACAGAGCAATCAGACTTTGCCTAGACAGAAAAGAAATATTCACAACTCAATTAAGAGCTTTATATAGAGCGAGTGTTCATGGAAAATTAAGAATAATGTTCCCAATGATATCTTCATTAGAAGAATTATTACAAGCAAAAGCAGTATGTGAAGAAGTAAAAGAAGCACTAGATAAAGAAAACATAGCTTATTCAAAAGACGTAGAAGTTGGTATGATGATAGAAGTGCCATCAGCAGCAGTAATATCAGACGTACTTGCAAAACACGTGGACTTCTTCTCAATAGGAACAAATGACTTAATCCAATATACTTGTGCAGTAGACAGAATGAACCAAAAAATAAGCTACTTATATAACCAATTCAATCCAGCAGTATTAAGATTAATAAAAATGGTTATAGAAAATGCACACAAAGAAGGTAAATGGGCAGGAATGTGTGGAGAAGCAGCAGGAGATCAAAGAATGATACCAATATTATTAGGATTTGGTCTTGATGAATTCTCAATGAGTCCAATTTCAATATTACCAGCTAGAAAATTAATAAACTCTGTGAGCCAAGCTGACATGAAAGCATTCTCTGAAAAAGTGTTAGAACTTGGAACAGCACAAGAAATAGAAGCATTTATAGCAGAAACTTTTAAACATTAATTAAATAAATGCTATAAACATAGCTACCGAAAAATTTATATATAAATTTTTAATGGTGTAAAGCAATATAGATTAAACTAATTTTCTATATTGCTTCATACCTTTTTTTAATTTAAATAACGAATGAAGTCGCCCGCGCCATGAAATTTTTATAAAAATACCCCAATCGGTAGGTTTTATTCCTACGACTGGGGAAAGTAAAATATAAATTATAAAATTTACATAACTCTAAAAGGTATTTTGTTTTGGTTTGCATACCAATGTGCGTACGAATTTTTCTTTCCGTAGATTGTTAAGTTTGGACAGTTTTCAAAAGCAAATTCGCTTATTGATGTTATTGTCTGTGGTATAACAACTTTTTTCAAATTCATACAACTTCTAAATGCATATTCCTCGATATTTTGGATAGTTTCTGGAAGAGTTATTTCTTCAAGACTTATGCAGTCACAAAATACTCTAGAACCGATAAATTTTAACCCATGATTTAATTTTATTTTGTTTAGATTTGTGCAACCTAAAAATGCTGTATTTTTTATGTAAGTCACCTTTTCTGGAAGTTCAATTTCTTTTAGTGATTTGCAGTTGGCAAATATTCCAGATGAAATAGATTTTAAATTTTTAGGTAGTTTGACTTTTTTTAATTTAAGGCAGTTTGAAAAAGCACCTTGTTTTATTGATAAAATTGAATCAGGCAAATCAACCTCTCTCAAATTCATACACATTGAAAAAGTTCGTGAGCCTATTGACGAGATATTAGGTGAAAATTTCACATTTTTTAAATCAGTACAATTAAAAAATGCCAAATCGTTTATAAGTTCCACACTTTCTGGAATATCAATTTCTTCTAGATTTGAGCAATATCCAAATAAATACGTATCTAAAACTTTTAACTTTGGAGAAAGAGCTACATTTTTTAAGTGGCTACATTTAAAAAATGCCCCTTCATTTATATTTTCAATATCATCTGACAAATATATATCAGATAAATTGTTACAATTTTTAAATGCGTATTTTCCAATAGTTTTTAAACTTTCTGGTAGACTTAAATATTTCAAATTTGTGCAATTTAAAAAACATTCATCAGAAATAGTTTCTAACATATCTGGAAATATTACTTCAGAAAGTGAGCTACACTCAGCAAAAAGTTTTTTGTTAAGTTCTTTCATACTTCCTAAAAAGACAATTTCTTTTAAAGATTCGCAATTAGAAAATGCCTCTCTTTCAACATTAGATATATTGTCTGGTAGATGAAGTGATTTTAAATTTATACAGTCCGAAAATCCTAGATATGGAATAGATTTAACATTTCTAGGGATATATACATTTTCAACACTTTTGTTTACACAACTTACGGCATTACTTATTATAAATAGATTTTTCAAATTATCTGGATCATCTGCTAAAAAGTCGTCGTTTAAATTTCCATGTAAATCATCAAAAATCGGCATTGTATTCCTCCTTATATAATTGATTTTTTATATAAAGTCAAGATAGGCAACCCATCAATTGTTGGGTTTACCTATAATTGTCATATCATAATGATAAGATAATATCACTTTTCAAATGGATATTCAAGTGATAAAATAATTGATAAGAGAGTCATTAAAATATGTAAATGGTATCGACATAATTTAATAAAAACCCGACATTTAAGTAAACAATCAAAATAATAAATTTACATATTAAAATGAGAATATACTTATTTAAGGAGGATAAATATGTCATCATTAACAATTAGCCCAGAAGAAGAGAAAAGAGTGAAAGGACTAGGATTTTTGAACAACAAAGGAACAGACAATTTTTCAGCAAGAGTATTAACAGTCAATGGTAAAATAACTGCAGCTCAACATAGATGTATTGCAGAAGCGGCAGAGTTATTTGGAAATGGAAATATAACATTTACAACAAGATTATCTATAGAAGTTCAAGGGATACCATTTGACAAAATTGACGATTTTAGAAATTACATAGCAAAAGAAGGCCTAAAAACTGGTGGGACAGGGGCGAAAATACGTCCGATTGTATCATGTAAGGCGACAACTTGTAAATTCGGTAGACTTGACTCATTTGCAATATCTGAAGAAATGCACCATAGATTTTTTGAAGGCTATAATGATGTAGCTCTACCACATAAATTTAAAATGGCAGTAGGCGGATGTCCAAATAACTGCATGAAACCAGACCTAAACGATATGGGGATTGTAGGTCAATTAATCCCAACTCATGACTTAGACAAATGTAAAGGATGCAAAAAGTGTAAAATAGAACAAGTATGTCCAATGGATGCATGTAAAGTTGTGGATAAAAAAATAACTAGAGACACAAATATATGTAATAATTGCGGACGTTGTGTCGGAAAATGTCCATTTGGTGTAGTCGATGAAGGTACACCGGGATACAAACTTTATATAGGTGGTAGATGGGGCAAAAAAATCTCTATAGGGAAACCACTAACTACAATTTTTAAAACACAAGAAGAAGTTCTAGACGTTATGGAAAAAGCAATCTTACTATATAAAGATCAAGGTATAAAAGGTGAGCGTTTTGAAGAAATAATAAAACGTATCGGCTTTGAAAATATAGAAGAACAACTTTTAGACGACGATTTATTAAATAGAAAAGATGAAATACTAAACAAAGAATTAGCATTAGCAAAATAAAAGTTTATAGATAAAATAAAATTAAAAAATTTAATATATTTACAATTAAATTATCAAAAGAGGTTATCAATATCCAGATAACCTCTCTTTTAATATAAAATTATACTTATTTTTTAAAAATACATGTCTGGAATCCATGAAATCACGTATTCATAATCTGTTTTTATATTTGGATTCAATATTTTAAATCTTCCTTTTACCATTTGTTCCTCAAATACACTATCTAAATGGCAAAGAGCGATTCCCATATCTATTTTATTGATATCTTTAGTTTTAGTGCTGTAAAAATGAAGTCCATCATCATTTAGTACAACTCTCCATGGCTGACAATTTAGTGAAGATGGAGCAAGACGAACTGCCTCTAATGCATCTGAATAAATTCCCGCATCTTTTTTTGTAAGAGGGGTATAAAAATCGTCTTTGTGAAATAATGAGCTAAATGAATCTCTTTTGTTGTGGTTATTTCCAATTAAAAATCCTATTGGACTTCTTCTGCCGCCTTCATACCCAACAGGTGATACAACCGGTAGAACATACCCATCTTTAAGTTCAACAGCTTTTGCAAATTTCCCTTTATTAAAAGTTCCACCAAGCCAAACTGTACCAAGTCCAAGTGAAGTACAATATAAGATAACTTTTTCAAAAGTATAACCAAGCGCTTCGAGTGTAAGGGGTTTATCCTCACAATAAGCAGCCAAGAAATAACTTGGATTTTTGATAACGCCATATGTACCCAGCTTTTCGTTGTGATATCCGTCTGGTTTTAAAAGTTTAATTTGAATTTTCTTGTTGAATGGATTTGTAACACTATCGATATAAGTTTGAATTTTTTCTAAAATACTTTCATCTATCGGATTATTGCTATAAGTCCTGACAGAATGTCTACTTTTTATAACTTCAAGAATAGATTGTTTCATAGGATGAACCTCCTTAATTTACACAAATATGATATAAGAAAATAATAATTTAAGCTATTTTAAAATATAAATTTTCTTATACTTAAATTATAACATGAAAACCTAATTCTTGAAGAAAATGTAGTTATCTAAATTAATCACTTCAATATAACATAAAATATATTAGATAGTGCTATAATGTAATAAATAAGGGGGGAGCGAAATGTTTAACCTACCGTACAATAAATTTCACAAAACACTAGAAATAGTAACTTTTATTTTGCTGTTAGCACAAATTGTATATACTGCTGTTTTATATCCGCAGTTGCCGAGCAAAATACCATCACATTTTAACTTAGAAGGACAAATAGATGGTTGGTCAGGAAAAGGATCGATAATAATACTTGTTATAGTTAATGTAGCATTATATATACTGCTTACTGTTACAATGTTTTTTCCAAGATTGTGGAATGTGCCGGTCAAAATTACAGATAAAAACAAAGGTATAGTGTTTAATTATACTATTAATATGGTTTTATTAGATAAACTTATCTTAGTTATGAGCTTTTCTTATATAACATATTGCTCAATTTCAGCAACTAAAATGGGGTGGTGGTTTACGCCAGTTATGCTTGTAGGAGTTTTGGGGGTGACTTTTTACTATACCTTTAAATTATTTCTAGTTAAATAAATAAGAAGTTTTTAATTGAATAGGAGATAAGACAATAAGGAGAAGAATATGAAAAATTACGATGCTTATATATTTGATTTTGATTATACATTAGCAGATGCAACAGACCCAGTAGTGGACAGTTTCACATATGCACTTGAAAAAATGAATTTAAAAAAGGCAACTCGCCAAGATATAATAAATACAATAGGAATACCAATAGGGGAGTCATATACAATTTTGACAGGTGATGATTCAGAAGAGGGTATAGATTTATTTAAAAAATATCAAAAGGAAAAATCAGATGAAATAACAGTTCCAAATACAGTTTTTATAGGTGGAGCAAGAAAAGTTTTAGAAACTCTTAAAAATAGAGGCAAAAAAATTGGAATAGTTTCATCTCGTTGGGGACAGAGAATAAACGACGTATTTGAAAATCTAGGATGTAGAGAATTAATTGACTTTATAATAGGAACAGAACATGTTGAAAATTATAAACCAAATCCAGAGGGATTATTTAAAATGATAGAAATGATGAAATGCGAATCTCCAATTTATATCGGAGACAGTTATATAGATGCAAAAGCGGCACAAAACGCCAATATAGATTTTGTCGGCGTGACAACTGGCACAACATCAAGGAAGAATTTAGAATCATACCCACATGTGGCAGTATTAGATAATTTAGAGGAGCTTTTAGAGATATAGTGTAATTAATAGATTTACATCTATGTTTAAGGAAAAAAATTCCTTGAATTTTTCTTATATCAGTATCTACAGCAGCAGTAACAGCATACGGAGTTTATTATAAAATACAACAATTTGTATTTTTCGCAGCATTCGGTTTAAACAACGCAATCATTCCAATTGTTTCATTTAACTATGGAATGAGAAATAAACAAAGAGTAAAAGAAGGAATATTCTACGGCATGATGTATACACTAATTATCATGGGTATAGGGTTAGCATTTTTACAAATTTTTGCACATCAAGTCGCAGGTATATTTGCATTATCTCCAGATATACAAAAATTATGCATAACTTCTATAAGAATTATAACAATAGGATATTTATTCGCCGGCGCAAACATCGCCTACCAAGGAATATTCCAAGCACTAGGATGTGGTGTCCAATCACTAATAATCTCATTACTTAGATTAATAGTAATAGCACTACCACTAGCATGGTTATTTACAAAAATACCAAACTCAGAAAATGTAATTTGGTGGGCATTCCCAATAGCAGAAGGATTCGCACTAATTGTCGCTGTATTTATAATGAAAAAAATCAATAAAGATAAAGTAAAAGAACTCGCATAATAACAGATTTAAAAATATAAGAATGTCTGTTAAATCCTCTCGCTATATAGTGTATGGATTTTTGAAAAAACTTTAATTAAAATTTTAATTTTATGTCAAAACTAAAGTAGTAAGAAATTATGTGTTATTATAATAGTAGATAGATTATAAAGAGAGGTGACTTAAATGTCTATGAAAAGAGCGGATGTTGTAAGCCCTGTGCAATAATTTAGAAAACATGTTGTATAGGGCAAGTTTATAAAAACTTAATTAAAAAATTTGCGCATGTTTTCTTAAAATTATTGCTTTTAGTTTACAAAATAAATGTAGATAGGAGCAAGGGTTTATGAAATACAAAAAAGCGCAGGATGTATTACCTCAATATATGATTGAAGATTTGCAGAAATATATAGAAGGTGGTTATCTTTATATACCTAAAAAAGAAGAGAATAAAAAGTCTTGGGGAGAAAATACGAGTACTAAAGATGAATTAAATAAAAGAAATAAAGAAATCGCCAAAAAACATAAAAATGGGAAAACTATAGAAGAATTGGCTGATGAATATTATTTAACTGGATATAGTATAAGACGAATTATTAAAAAGGTAGATTTATAAGTATAGTAATTAAAAGAATATATGTAGTAAAGAAAATATATAGTAATTAAAAAATATATATTAATTGAGATAAATATATGGCTATTGCAGAGATATTGCAATAGCCTTTTTGTTATTTTTAATGCCAATAAAAAAGTGTATATTAAATTTGTAAATTGGAAATTAAATTTAATGTTTACTTTTTAGTATTTAGATGAATTATAAAATTAACATGTTTAATTCAGAAATATTTGTGTTCTTGTGCACAATGTAAAAAGGGAGTAATTTATAAATATAAGTACTTTTAAAGAAAGGGGTGCGAATATGAGTATTTTAAACGTGAAAAATATGACTCAAGGTTTTGGGGATAAAATTATTTTTAATAATGTCAATTTCAAATTAGAAAAAAATGAGCATATTGGTCTTGTAGGGGCAAAGGAGCAAGGTTCTTTTGGCAAAGATGTTACTCGAAAAACCAGATATTTTGTTGCTTGATGAACCGACAAATCACTTAGATGAGGAAAATATAAATTGGCTAAAAAATTATCTGAAAAGCTATGACAAATCATTTATATTGATTTCACATGATACAGAATTTATGAACGAGGTCGTAAATGTAGTTTACCATCTGGAGCATAAGAAATTCACAAGATATAATGGGGATTATAAGAAATTTCTAAAATTATATGAGCTTCACAAAGAGCAGTTAATGAGGGATTATACAAAGCAACAAAAGGAGATAAATAAACTAGAGGATTATATAAGAAAAAATAAAGTTAGGGCAGCAACAGCAGCACAGGCAAAGGCTAGAGAAAAGAAGCTTATGAAGATGGATAAAATAGAAATAAGTAAGCAAAAACCAAAGCCACATTTTGATTTTAAATTTTCTAAGCCATCCTGGAGCGTTATTTTCAAAACTAAAAATTTAGTAATAGGATATGACACACCACTCACAAAACAACTCAATTTAAAGATGGATAAAAATAAAAAAATAGCAATTATCGGTGCAAATGGAATAGGCAAGACAACTTTATTAAAAACTTTGATGAAAGTTATAAATCCAATAGAAGGGAAAGTTATGTTAGATGAGCAACATTTGGATATAGGTTATTATGAACAAGAAAATTATTATACAGAAAATGTTGTTATTGACGAGATTTCAAATGAATTTCCTAAAAATACGAAAACAGAAGTGAGGCGAATGTTGGCAAGGTGTGGATTGACAGATGAGCACATAAACAGCAAGCTTTGCAAACTTAGTGGAGGGGAACAAGCAAAGGTAAGGCTTTGTAAAGTTATCAACAACCCAAGTAATATACTATTTTTAGATGAACCGACAAATCATTTAGACGTAGATGCAAAGGAAGAATTAAAAAGAGCTCTTATAAATTATGAGGGTAGTATAGTTTTAGTAAGTCATGATAGAGATTTTTACAAAGATATTGTGACTACAGTTTGGAATTGTGAAAACTGGATAATATAAAGTCTGTAAACACCATATATAGTAAAAGATAAAAAACATCTACTATATATGGTGTTTTATTTTTAAAAAAATACAAAAAATAAATTAAAAAAGAAATTATGTGGGTATAAATCATAAATGGACATTATATAGATATAGACTTTAAGCCCAAGACAAATTTCTACACTTATTATTTCAAACCTTAAAATGTGTAAAAATCTTATAAATAATTATTGTGGGCAAGATAAAAACGAAATTATAAATATAAACTAGGCGACAAAGGAGAAATTCGATGAATTATATAGAGTTAAATAACCAAGTTATAATCAGGGACGAAAATGGGAAATATCAACTTGACAAAGATAAAGAAGCTCTAAAATCGTATTTAGAGGATTACATAGAGCCAAGAATGAGAAAATTTAATAACTTAAAAGAAAGATTAGATTATTTAGTTAAAAACGATTACTACTCAAAAGAAATTATAAATATGTATGATGAGTATGTGATTGAAGTTATATATGATTTTATAAGATCGAAGAATTTTAAATTCCAATCTTATATGAGTGCGAGCAAATTTTATCAAAATTATGCTCTTAAAAGTGATGATGGGGAAGAAATATTAGAAAGTTATGAGGATAAGGTGTTGATTGTTGCATTGACGCTTGGAGATGGGGACTCTAAACTTGCAAAAGATATTGCAGGAAAACTTATAAATCAAGAGTTTCAACCAGCGACACCGACTTTCTTAAATGCAGGTAGAGCAAGAGCAGGAAAGATGGTATCTTGCTTTTTAGTAAATATAGAGGATAGCTGTGAAGGTATATCTTATGGAGTTTCATCTGCAAACCATTTGTCAAAAATAGGCGGTGGGGTTGCGCTTAATTTGACTAGACTTAGGGCTGCAGGCGAATCTATAAAAGGAATCAAAGGAGCAGCCGGCGGGGTTATGGGTGTTGCAAAATTACTAGAGCAATCATTCAGCTATTTCAACCAAATGGGAGCGAGACAAGGCGCTGGGGCAGTTTATTTAAATGTACTTCATCCAGACTTTGAAACACTACTAGACAGTAAAAAGATAAATGCAGACGAAAAAATAAGGCTTACAACACTTTCAATCGGAGCTATAATTCCAGATAAATTTATGGAGCTTGCGGAGAAAAATGAAAATTGTTATGCATTTTATCCACATTCAATTTATCAAAAATACGGTGTTCATCTTGATGAAATAAAAATGGACGAATGGTATGACAAATTAGCACAAGATGATGAAATTGAGAAAAAGGAAATAAATCCAAGGGAACTTCTAACTAGGATTGCACAAACTCAACAAGAATCTGGATATCCATACGTTGTATTTATCGACAGTGCAAACCAACAACATACGCTAAAGGACGTGGGAATGATAAAAATGTCTAACTTGTGCTGTGAGATTTTCCAATACCAAACACCATCAGATATAAAAGGTTATGGTCAAGTCAGCGATTGGGGACAAGATATAAGTTGTAATCTGGGCTCTTTAAATATAGCAAATGTTATGGATAATAAAGATATTGAAAAGACGATAGATGTAGCGATTAGAGCCT
>OOCW01000346.1_pt1 | contig 48575 bp, 43 predicted proteins | sample 1671201 | NCBI WGS metagenome assembly OOCW01 (sample SAMN06348132, study PRJEB24527) | human gut metagenome | biome: human gut; feature: ankylosing spondylitis patient; material: feces | host: Homo sapiens | place: China | collected 2015-10
TTATTAAAAATTAGCCATAGGCTATTTTTTCATACGAAACTTTACACTATCAAATTAATTAGTAGTTTTTAGTTTATTAAAATAACTTTATATTCTTAACTAAAACTTCCTTAATAAATTCTTATTCTTATTTTTATTGCTTATTCTTTTTATAAAACAAAAAACCTAAAGGATATTTCCCTTAGGTTTAAAATACTTTGCCTATAAAAATACCCTTATCTATCAGCTTAAAGCTGTTGGAATTAGCACCACGTTCGGACAGTGACAAGTTTCAAGTGACAAATGACAAGTTATTAATATTAACTTGCCACTTGTCACTTATCACTTGTCACTTGCAACAGGTTGCTGGGTTTCAACGGGCCAGTCCCTCCACCACTCTTGATAAGATTTTATTAAATTATACAAAATTTCTCTGAATTTGTAAATAGTAATTTTTTTCTAAATTAAAATTTTATTAGTAGTAGTAATATAGAAATACCACTGCAAGCCAAACTAATTATACTTATAAATGTTACTATTTGATTAGTATTTAATCCTTTTTCTTGAAGTCTATAATGAATTTGGCTTCTATCTGCTTGATATATAGGTTTTCCTTCTGAAACTCTCTTAAATATAACAAATATGTTATCGAATATTGGAACAGCTAAAGCTAAAATTGGTATCATTAAACTTAATATTGTTGCTCCTTTAAATGCTCCATCTAAAGCAATTATACTTAAAATAAATCCTAAAAAATTAGCTCCTGAATCCCCCATAAATACTTTTGCTGGATATCTATTATAATATAAAAATGCTAATACAACTCCTGCTGTTATAAGTGAAAATAACAATGATGGCGGTTGCCCTAATATTATGGCAGTTGCTGCAAAAGTCATTGCTGAAATAAATGATAACCCTCCAGCTAAACCATCCATTCCATCTGACCAATTTATTACAGTTGTAACACCAAAGATCCATGTTATAGTAAGTACAAATTGAACTATAGGTGATAATGTTATGTACTCATCTGTAAATGGATTTGTAAAGCCTTCAAATGAAATTCCTGACTTAAATACAATTACTGCAGCTAAAAGTTGAACTATTAACCTTGGAGTAATTCCAAATTCTTTTCCTATACTCTTATAATAATCATCTACTATTCCTATAATTAATATTAATAGTGCCCCTATAAATATTCCATATTTTTCATCAAAACTATAATTATAAAAAGCTATAAAATATGCTAGAAAGAATCCAATAAACATAGCGATTCCACCACAAAGTGGAGTTTCACCTTTATGTTTTTTTCTCTTAGTCGGTTTATCAGTAAAATTATATTTAAAAGCTAATTTCATAAGTATTGGTGTCAAAATAAATACTGTTGAAAAAGCTATTATTGTCGCTAGTAAATATTTCATTAAGATTCTCCTTAAAAAACTTATCATAATATGCAATATTATGTATTCTATTAGCATTATACTATTAATTTACTACATTATCAAACATATAATATTAAATACATCAAAAAAAATTTAAGGGAGTTGCAATAAAGCAACTCCCTATTGTGATAATGTAAAGATCTACTCTGCTCTTGCGTTAATGATATCTTTAACCTTCATTAATCTAGTTAAAGCTCCTCTTTCATTTTCATCAAGTTTCATTCTAATAAACTTAATTGTTTCTTCTAATTGAGGAATTGTCATATATTCAAGGGCATTAACTCTTCTTCTTGTCTTTTCAATTTCATCAGCCATTAACTGTGTTGATTTTTCAACTTCAGCTAGTTCAAGCAGCTTTGGAAGTATTGATTCTAGCTTTCCTATAGCATCATCTAACTCAGAAGATGTATTAGCAAATCCATATGGGTAAATGCTTCCTTCACTATCTTGTAATTGTCTGTGGAATTTCATTTGTGGAACATTAACACTCATTATGTTTTTTGTTCCTACTTCAACAGATACACTATCTTTCGGATAAGCAACTGCTTCTTCTAAAAATTCAGAACTCATTACAGCACTTGCCATAACGAAATCTTTAAATGAACCTTCTAGTTCAGCTTCTACTGACTTTCTTAATTCATTATTATATTTAACAAGATTAATGAATTGTCTCATTAACTCATCTTGTTTATTTTTAAGAAGCTTATGTCCTCTTGCTGCAGTAGTTAATCTCTTTTTCAGCTTAGATAGCTCCATTCTAGTAGGATTGACATTTAACTTTGCCATATTCTACTCTTCATCTCCCTTTGGCATATACTTTTCAAGATATTCATCTCTGATTCTCTTAAGTTCTGTCTTAGGAAGAATCTTAAGTAATTTCCAACCTATATTTAAAGTTTCTTCTATTGATCTATTTGTTTCAAAACCTTGAGAAACATATTGTTCTTCAAATGCTTCTGCAAATTTAGCAAACTTCTTATCAGTTTCTGATAATGCAGATTCACCTAAGATAGCTGATAATTCTTTAGCTTGCTTACCTTGTGCATAAGCTGAGAATAATTGGTTCATTGTATCAGCATGGTCTTCTCTAGTCTTACCTTTTCCAATTCCCTTATCTTTAAGTCTTGAAAGTGATGGTAATACATCTATCGGAGGCATAATTCCTTTCTTGTATAATTCTCTTGAAAGTATTATTTGTCCTTCTGTAATATATCCAGTTAAGTCTGGAATTGGGTGAGTTTTATCTTCTTCAGGCATTGTTAATATTGGAATTTGAGTGATTGAACCACCTCTTCCATTAATTCTACCTGCTCTTTCATATAATGTAGAAAGGTCAGTATATAGGTATCCTGGGTAACCTCTTCTACCTGGAACTTCCTTTCTAGCAGCTGATACTTCTCTTAATGCTTCAGCATAGTTAGTAATATCAGTCATAATAACAAGAACGTGCATATCTTTTTCGTATGCTAAGAATTCAGCAGCAGTTAATGCCATTCTTGGTGTAGCTATTCTTTCGATAGCTGGGTCAGAAGCAAGGTTCATAAATAATACAGCATTATCTATAGCACCAGTCTTCTTAAATTCATCAACGAAGAATTGAGATTCTTCAAATGTTATACCTATAGCAGCAAATACAACAGCAAAGCTAGCATCTGAATTTAAAACAGTCGCTTGTCTTGCAATTTGTGCAGCTAATTGAGCATGTGGTAAACCTGAAGCAGAGAAAACAGGTAACTTTTGTCCTCTAACAAGTGTATTTAATCCATCAATTGCAGATATACCTGTTTGTATAAACTCTGATGGGTAGTTTCTTGATACTGGATTAATTGCTTCCCCATTTATATCTAATTGCTTTTCTGGTATTATCTTTGGTCCATTATCAATTGGATGACCCATACCATCAAATACTCTACCTAGCATATCTTCTGATACACCAAGTTGAAGTGGCTTTCCTAAAAATTTAGCCTTAGTTCCTTTTAAGTTAATTCCTGATGATCCTTCAAATAATTGAACCATTGCTTTTGTCCCATTAACTTCTAGAACTTTACCTCTTCTTAATTCACCAGTTTGTAATTCAACTTCAACTAGTTCATCATATTTAACACCGCTAACTCCTTCAACAACCATTAAAGGACCAACAACTTCTGTAACTGTTCTATATTCCTTAAGCATTAAGAACTCCTCCTTCGTTGATTAAAGTATCAATGTTAGCTCTTAATTCAGCTGCTATATCATCCATCTTAGCTATCTCATCTTCATGGATATATTTACTTCTTGCAATTCTATCTCTTACTTCTAATTCTAAGATTTTATCTAAGTAAACTCCTGCATCTAAAGCTCTTTCAGCTTCTTTTCTGAATAATAATACAAGCTTTAACATTTTATATTGTTTATCTAATGAAGTATAAGTATCTATTTCGTGGAAACCATTTTGTTGTAAATAGTCTTCTCTTATAGACTTAGAAACTTCTAATTTTAATCTATCTTTTTCTGATAATGCATCAATACCAACTAAGCTTACGATTTCTTGAAGTGATGATTCTTCTTGTAATAATGTCATCGCTTCTTGTCTTAATTCAGACCAATCCTCAGCTACAGTTTTATTTAAATATCCATCTACAGTATCAGCATATAATGAATATGAATTAATCCAGTTTATAGCTGGGAAGTGTCTCTTATATGCAAGTTGTGCATCTAATCCCCAGAAAACTTTAACTATTCTTAAAGTTGATTGAGTAACAGGCTCTGAAAGGTCTCCCCCTGGAGGCGATACCGCACCGATTGCTGTAACAGCACCTTGTCTTCCATCTTTACCTAAACAAATAACTTTACCAGCTCTTTCATAGTAATCTGAAAGTCTTGAACCTAGGTATGCTGGATATCCTTCATCCCCTGGCATTTCTTCAAGTCTACCAGACATTTCTCTTAATGCTTCAGCCCATCTTGATGTAGAGTCAGCCATGATTGATACTGAGTATCCCATATCTCTGAAGTATTCAGCAATTGTGATACCTGTGTATATACAAGCTTCTCTGGCAGCAACTGGCATGTTTGAAGTATTAGCTATAAGTACTGTTCTCTTCATTAATGATTCACCAGTTTTAGGGTCCTTAAGTTCTGGGAATTCGTTAAGAACGTCTGTCATTTCGTTACCACGTTCACCGCATCCAACGTAAACAACTATTTCAGAATCTCCCCATTTTGCAATTTGGTGTTGAACAACTGTTTTACCTGCTCCGAAAGGACCTGGTACAGCAGCAGCTCCACCCTTAGCTACTGGGAAGAATGTATCGATAACTCTTTGACCTGTAGTCATAGGAGCTTCTGGCTTTAATTTTTGTGCATAAGGTCTACCTTTTCTAGCAGGCCATTTTTGCATAAGTTGAACTTCTCTATCTCCTTTAGCAGTTTCAACAACGCAAACTGTATCTACAACTGTAAAGTCTCCTGATTTAATTTCTTTAACAGTACCTTCAATTCCATATGGAACCATTATTTTGTGTAATACAACAGCAGTTTCTTGAACTGTTCCGATTACATCACCAGCTTCAACTTTATCTCCAACTTTAACTGTAGGATTAAAAGTCCAAACTCTTTCTCTATTTAATGAAGTAACTGATACACCTTTTGTTAAGAATGGTGATTGAGCTACTTTTTCAAATGCATCTAGTGGTCTTTGTATTCCATCGAACATTGACTCTATAAGTCCTGGCCCAAGTTCGATACTTAAAGGTTCTCCTGTTGTAACAACTGGGTCCCCTGGCCCTATTCCTGTAGTTTCTTCGTAAACTTGGATAGATGCCTTATCTCCTCTCATTTCAATGATTTCTCCGATAAGACCTTTTTCTCCAACCTTAACCATATCATAAATATTTGCTTCGTCCATTCCTTCAGCAACAACTAAAGGACCTGCAACCTTGATTATTTTTCCGGTCTTCAACTCTCTAACCTGCCTTCCTATAAAATATTGACACCAACAGCTTTTTCCACGCTATCGCTTATTCTCTTTGAACCTATATTTAAAGTTCCTTGATTGCTTGGAATTAATATTACAGCAGGAAGCATTTGTTTATTATAACGCTCAATTGTTTCTTCAATTGTTGCTGCAACTTGCTCTGTTATGAAAATAACTGCGTATCCATTCATAGCCATTCTATCAACAGCAATTCTAGCTTCATCAGCTTCTACTACTGGAAATACATCTATTCCTATAGCTTTGAATGCTAAAACTGAGTCTTTATCACCAACTACTCCAATTTTCTTATACATAAATATCACGCAGCCTTTCTCTTATTACTTCCTCAGCAATATTATTAAGCTTACCTACCATAATAATTCTTATTATTTTAATTTCTGTTTCTTTAGCATAAATATATGATAAAATTCTTTCTGGTCCAAATGTTACTAGTTTACCAGTTTTCATAAGATCCATAATATAATTATCACTTAACTTTTCTAAAAGATTTGCTGAATTTGTAGCTATGTATCCTTCAACACCGTCTTTTATTAAATCAGAATATACACTTGTGCTTAATTTTGAAATAATATTTTCTGGTGTTTCATTTAATATAGATACTAATGTATCTTTGCTTATAGATCCACCGCTAACTAATACTTCTGAAGCAAACTCTCTTCCTTTACCTTGCTTTTTAATTCTTAGTAAAGTTCTAATATTTGTAGCATCAATAATTGCATTTACAAGTTTATCTGTAAATTTATAATTTAAAGATTTCTTTATTTCTACTAATTCTTTAAACATATATCTATCTACTATAATATCAATTTTTTGAGGATCTTTATTTACTTCAAAATCAGCTATAACTTCTAGAACTGCTTTTTCAACATTTCCTTTTAAGTCTCTGAAATTATCTGTATCAATCTTTCTCTTTAAATCACTTAAATCTTCTTTTCCTAAATCTATTAGCATATTTGAAAAATCTTTATTTAAGAATTTTCCCTTTAATAAAACCTTAATATTATGGTATTTATATTTAATGCTCATTAAATCTACGATTTCTTTTACTGGGCATAATTCATAAACTAGTTTGTAAACTCTTTTAAGTTCAGTGCTTAGAATCTCTTCATAATCAGCAGCTCTTTTTACGTTGCCCATTATATTTGCATACTCAGTTTCCCCAAGTATTTTTAAAACCTCATCAGCAGAATTAGCTTCTAACATTCTTTCTACTTTGGCCTTATCAAGGAGTCTTGTTTCCAATACCCAAATTCTTGAAAGAGCTTGAGTAAATTGCATTACATCCATACTACCCCTCCTTAACTAAATAACACCTTTGCCACTTCAAACTCTAACTCATCTCTTAATGAGCTTACTAAAGCTTCATAAGTGCTATTTATTTCTATGCCATTATTTTCTAAGATGAAACCACCTTTAAATTTACCTGGAGTTTCACTTAAAGTTATTTGTGCATCTACTTTTTTATTTAACTTTTCAATGAAAGTTGCATCTACAAACTTTAATCCTGTTTCATTTAAAACTAATGTTTGTTTACCACTTAAGTTCATTGATAAAATTGTATTTTCTACAAAGCTTAAGAATTCTTCCTTAGATAATTCTGTTAATTTATCTATGCTTTTTTCAAAAACTTCATCAATAATTTCTTGCTTAGCTGCTAATTTGTTATTTCTAACCTTTAATTTAGCACTAGATATTACTCTTTCTTTTTTAGATTTTGCTTCAACTTCAGCTTTATCTAAAATTTCTTTAGCAATTTCATTGGCACTGCTTACTTTTTTAGAAATAATTTTATCTTTTTCTTCAGTAGCAGTAGCTAAGATATTTTCCTTTCCAGCTTCTGCATCCTTAAGGATTTTAGAAGTTATATTTTTTACATTTGACATAATTTATATCTCCAATCTTTAAGTTGCTAATATTATTGCATGTATTAATTACATTGCCATACTTACTAGCATGAATGATATAACGAATCCTAATAATGCATAAGTTTCAACCATTGCTGATAAGATGATTCCCTTAGTGTTGTGTTCTGGTCTCTTAGCTAATATTTGAATACCTGATGCAGCAACTCTACCTTGAGCAATACCTGAGAATAAACCTGCTAAAGCGATTGGTAAACAAGCACCAATTAAGTATAACCCTTGTTCTAAAGACATTCCTGGAGCCATCTTAGTGTAAGCAACGAATCCAACAACGAAACCGTATAAACCTTGAGTACCTGGTAATAATTCTAATACTAACGCTTTACCGAACTTTTCTGGTTCTTCTGTAACTAATCCTGAAGCTGCTTCCCCAACTAGTCCAACACCTTTAGCTGAACCAATTCCTGATAAACCAACTGCTAATGCAACACCTAAAGCTGCAAATATTAACCCACCGTTATTTTCCATAAAAAATTGTATCCATGTATTCATTTTTCAAATCCTCCTAATTTTCCTTTAAATTCATATATTTTTCTGATGCTTTAAATGGAGTAAATGCTTTTCCTCCACCTTCGTAGAATTTTGAGAAATATTCTACATATTGTAATCTTGCTGTGTGAACATATGCTCCTAATAAACCTAATAGTAAGTTAAACACATGAGCTGCCACAAATACAAATGGTAATAATATTATTGCTGGACCAGTTAATGACTTCATTAATAAGTTTAACGCTCCTGCTATACATCCACCTGATAGTCCCAATGCCATAAGTCTTGTATATGAAACTAAGTCACCAATATAACTTGTTATTCCATATAAAGAATATAACCCTTGACCTATTTGAGCACCTTTTGTCTTTTCTGCTCTACCACCAGTTAATACTATTACAAGCATACCAAATATCATTGCTGCTATTGCAATATATTTAACTATTGATGGCCATCCTAACATTATACAACCAGCTAATACACCAATTGATATTAATGTTATTAACCATGAACCAACATCATAAAATGCATCTTTTGGTTTTCCTGCTTTAATAAGCGTATATGCTTTTATACATAAACCAAATAATATTTGAATAACACCAAATACTATAGAAGCAACTAAAAGAGTATTAACATCTTCAGTTGGATTTATAAGTCCTGGTATTTTTACTGCATCACCAAAGAATGATCCATAAATTAATCCTATAACAATTGTTGGTATACTTAAGAATAAGAAGAATCTAGCAAAATCTTCATTTTTCTTATTTAATTTTAAGAATTTCATTGCGCAGAATGCAGCAATTAACATTACTAATCCGTATCCAACGTCAGCAACCATCATACCAAAGAATATTAAATAAAATGGTACTAATAATGGAGTTGGATCAACTTCATTATATTTTGGTAAACTATACATTTCTGTAACAGACTCAAAGGTTTTGTTAAGTATTCCATTTTTTAATTTAACTGGAACTGCCTCAACTTCATCCTCTTTTACATCTTCAAATGATATATAATAATCACCATTTAGAACTTCTTTACATATTTTTTGTAATTCCTCGTTCTTTTCTACTTCACACCATCCTTGAATTGCAACAGTGTTAGTAGTTCTTAAGAAGTTATTTGAAGCTTTATATCTTAAAACAGCGTTTGTAAGATAATCATAAACTAACTTCATCTTCTTGTAATCTTCTTCAAAAGAAGCTACTTCCTCTTTTACAAAGAATATTTTTGATTTTAATTCTTCTATTTCATGAGCATGATTTGTGATAACCACTTGTGGTATTTCATCAAACTCTGATTTAAATGAACTAAATCCAAATCCTCTTAAAAGATTTAATACTTCATCATGTCTTTCCTTTAAAGCCACGACTACTATATTTATGTCATTATTACCTCTTGAGATAATCTCAACATACTCAGCATCTAAACTTTCATTAAGTTGTGCTTCATATTGCTTTGAAATACTTCCAACGAAAGTTGATACCATATTTAGCTCATTTAGAGCTTCAAAAGAAATATCTAAGGCTTGCCATGGAGTTAAAACTTCAATTTCGCCTTCTAGCTTAGTAATCTTGCTTTCTATGCTGTGAAGCTCATCTTCCTTTTCCTTAACTTTAGCATAAATCTCATTCCAGTTAATATCCTTAACTGCATTTTCTAATTCATCAATAGTTAAGTTTTCCTTGTCATCCTCTAATGCTTTTAATCCTGACTTTTTAGGCATATAGTGAGTTAAAAAGTCTAGAGTAGTTTTAGCCTTTGATAAATCTTCTTCATACTTTGCAATATTTGAATCCACTTCATCTTTATTAAGAGATTTTAATTCTTCATTAGCTTCTAATAAATTTTCATCTTGTAAATTTATAAATTCTACATTTGAAAATCCTTGTAGCCTACGAAGAAGTTCTTCTTTTTTAGATTCAAAAGTAAGCAAAGTGAATTTGTTCATCTTAACTATTGCCATGAATCTTCACTATCCTCTCAACAACTATATTAATAGCATTATCTTTTAAATCTTGAGACATATTACGTATAGCCTCTATTTCTTTTTCTCCCATCTTTAGGATAGGTTCTGCATTGCTATTTCCCTCTTCTAAAGCAGCCTTTAATAAGTTATTAGCTTTTGTTTTTGCATTACTTACTATTTCATCATATTTTATATCAGCTTCTTTAGTAGCATTGCTAACAATCTCTTTTGCATTTTGTTTAGCATCTGAAATTATTGTTTCAGCTTTTTTCTCAGCTTCCTTTATCTCATTAATTGCTTCTAATGCCAAAGTCTCACCACCTTTACTATATACAAGTTGGATAATATAAATATTAATACTTTATATAGTATTAATTACTTTTTATCTCCTTTTTAATTATACACTGTTTTTACAATTTTTCAACTTTTTTTTGTTAACATTTCCTAAACAACATTTTAATATTACAATAATTATCCATTTGTTAAAAAAAACATCAACTTCTTTTATATTCTTTTCATAATATTAATTCTGTTTTACTTTTCTAGTTATATCGATCATTTCTCCCTCGTAAGAACATAAGAAGTACACCTTATCCTTATTTATACGATTATTCTTTATGAAATCATCTATATTTATAGAAAAACTTTCAATGTAGTAATCCCTAAAAGAATATTCTTCTCTAAGAAGATCCTTAATTTCATTTTCAACTTTCTTTTCTAATCCTTTCCCTAAAAACTCAGGCATTCCCCTCCTTTTATTAAACATTAAATAATCATATTTTATTATGTCTCGTAGTATTTCACTATCTAACTTTGTTATTTCCATATTAAAATCTAAAAATACTTTATAGTACTCACTATTTCCTATATTTCTATCAAAGTACCCCTTTTTATCAAAATAATTTCCTAACTCTAGATAAAAATCATATGGAGTTTCAAAGCTATTTATTAAATATTTTATTATGTTATTAAATTTTTGAGAGTTATAATATTTATCAACCATGCTTTCTACTTTTTTTAATATTAAAAGTTCATCATAAGATATATCCTTAGTTTGTAATATTTCATATGGAGGATATGGAGAATACTTCATTCCATACTCTTCAGCTTCTTCCCTCATAGAAGATCCTCTAAGTAACTTTAAAAATCCTAACTGAATTTCTTCTGGTCCTATACTATAAACATCATTAAATGATTTTTTAAATGATACTATATCTTCTCCTGGTAAACCTGCTATTAAATCTAAGTGTTGCTTAATATTTTTAATCTCAAGTAATTCAACTACCTTTTCTTTTATATCACTAAAATTAACAAATCTATTTATCTTATTTAATACTTCATCATTAGTCGTCTGTACACCTACCTCAAATTGGAATCTATCTTTTGGCGCTTTTCTTAACAGCTCTAATTCCTGTGGCTTTAATATATCTGCAGAAATTTCAAAATGGAATTGTGTAGTAGTATCTGCATTTATTAAAAATTCCCATATAGCCATTGAGAACTTAAAATTACAATTAAATGTTCTATCCACAAACTTAACTAATCTAACCTTTTTATCTATAAAATATTGCAATTCCTTTTTAACTCTTTCTATATTTAAAAATCTCACACCATGTGTAGTAGAAGAAAGACAATATTTACAGTTAAAAGGACAACCTCTAGAAGCTTCATAATATACTATTTTATTATCTAAATTTTCATCTTCCTTATATGGAAATACTATTTCATCCATATTCATAAGTGGCCTATTACCATTACTAATAACTTCATTATTTTCTTTAAAGTACAAGCCTCTAATATCTCTTATACTTCTATCTCCAAGTAAATATTCTACAAACTCCCTATAAGTTTTTTCTCCCTCTCCTTGAATTACATAATCTCCAGAAAGTTCTTTTAGTATATTTAAACTATCATAAGAAACTTCTGGACCACCATAAACAATTTTTATATTCTCATCTACTAATTTTATTAAATTTGATAACCTTTTTACTATTTCTATATTCCAAATATATGTTGAAAAAGCTACTACATCTGCTTTCTCTTTAATTATCTCTTCTAATATTTTTTCATCTCTATCATTTATTGAGAATTCTCTTATTTGACATTCATAATCCATATCCTCCGTAAACGCCTTTAAATATCTAACTGCTAAATTGCTATGAACAAACTTTGAATTTATAGCTGTTAATAGTACTTTCATTTTTTTCTTCCTTTCGTTTAATCACTTTATTTTTTCACCTCTTACAAAAAAAATGTCTTCCCAAACCTTTTCTTCTTTTATATCATATATATCACTCAACATTCTTTTTGTATCATCTATATTTGATTTAGAGAGCGGGTTTAAATTTTTAAACTCAAACTCCTTTGTTTTTCCTGATGGTAATACCGCCATAACCTTATTATTTGATACTTCACCAATTTCTTTATTTATATCCCATATATATATTTCTCCTCCAACCTTAACTAACTTACTAGCCTCTCTAATTAAATTAACTTTATTAGACTCTCTCCATATGCTACTTAAATAAAAAAATACTGTACAAGTATCATATTCTCCATAAGTATTTTTTTCATCAATTGTACCTTCCAACAAATCTACTGAAACTTCATCTATAGTATCTTTTGAAATATTATATATTACACCATAGCTTTCTCCAACGTCTAATACATCGCCTGTTAATTTTATACCACTTAAGTTTAATATAATTGTTTTTCCCATAAATACCACTCCCCTAAAATAAAAAATTTTAATTCTTTATAAATTTTACTATTATATTTATATAATTATGTAACTTATTTTAAATTAAATCATATTTTTTATTATGTATTCAGATTTTGTAGTATTTATTCTTACTCATGTATATTACCTCATTTATCTATATTAATGCAAAAAAATATTTTGAAAATGAATTTCAAAATATTTTTAATATCGTTATTTCTTTTTTCTAATTTTGCTTTTATACATTAGAGCTATTATTATTGACATTATAAAAACTATAATAAATATCCAAATTACATTTGGCAAATTAAATATAGTTGTATTTACTTGTCCAGATATTTTATATAAGCAACCTCCTTTACTATCTAATATATATATATTCGCATCGTTATATCTTATTTTCTCTACATAACTGTCTTTATCTAATGCTACTATTGCTCTAGCTGTGTCATTTTCAGTTAAAACATATATATAGTTATCTACATTATCTGCAAATATTATTGTATCTTTAGGAAAACATTTTCCTTCATAATCAATAGTTAATCCACTTAAAGCAGATACTTTATCATGCTGATATCTAGGACCTAAAGTAACTTCTGTTGGATGATTAGCTATAACAAAGGATAACTTGTTAGTTCCATCTGAAAATCTTGGAGATGTAATAGGATCTCCCCCACTAAAATCTGGCCATCCATACCATGCCTTTTCTTTTATATCATATATATAATCTACATCATCTTTAACAGGCCTTACTCCACTATCTTCCATACCTCCAACTATAGCTGTTACTTTTCCTATACTATTTACTGCTAATCCTTCAACATTTCTAATCCCTGTAGCATATGTTATAAGTTCCTTGCTATTTAAATCATACCTTAAAATACTTGCATTGCTTAAAATACTCTCCTTAATTTTCTGTCCCTCAATAACCTTTTCTCCAAATGGTGCAAATGCATAATAGTTATTATATCCTATTCCAGTTGCCTCCCATTCAAAAGATGCTTTGTCTTCATTTTTATTACACTGGTCAACAACTCCTGAATTAGTATTAGACCCTATACTCACATATAAATACTCTCCATTTAAAATAATATTTGTTTTGTAATTCAATCCATTGTTAGGTATTCCATTAATTAATTCTGTATATTGTTCCTTATTTATGTCATATAATAAAACTCTATTATCGCTAGCAATTATAATATCATTGTTATAACAAGCTATATCATATATATTTAAAGTTCTATCATAAACTAAAACTTTTTCTTTATTATCCTTATTGATCATCTTAATAGTATTTTTAAATGCTATGTATAAGTTATTTTCTTTATCAAAATCAAAAGAAACTGCACCATCTAAACCTTTTGTATTTATAGACCAATCTACATTTTTATAAATAAGATTCAAATCATATCTATTACTAATTTTGTAAATTCCAAATGATAAAGTCACAATTATTATTGAAAATACTACAAACTTAAAAAATCTCCACACTACTCCTTCCCCCCTTTATATTTTTATTTATATTTTCTCACTAGCAAAATATTACTTAATAATTAAATAATAACTAGTTAATATCATATTATCTAATTTTACCGAATAAGTATTAATGTAATTCACTACAAGTTCTGCAGCAAAAAATTAATTTCAAAAGTAGACTTACAAACTTTACTTAAGGGGGCTAATTAACTTTGGAGAAAGATATATTTTTTAAAAATTCATTTTTTCTTACAGCAGCTAATATAACAACTGGAATACTAGGATTCATTTTCTCTATGTATTTAAACAATTTAGCTGGACCTGAAGGAGTTGCTCTTTATGGTTTAGTAATGCCTGTATACAACCTTTTTATTTGTTTAATGACAGCAGGTATTATAGCTGCTATTTCTCAACGAGCTGCAATATATAGCTCAAAAGGAGAATATAACAATTTATTTAAAACTATTCGCTCTGTTGCTTTCTTTAACATAATTTGGTCTATTGTTATAGGATTTTTAGTTTTTTTTCTAGCTCCATACATAAGTCAATATGGGATAAAAGATGCAAGAACATTAAATGCTATTAAAGTAACTTGTCCTGCAATGGTATTTATTGCCCTTTCTAATATATTGAAAGGATTCTTTTATGGAACATCTAAAATTACAGTACCTGCTATTGTAGATATCTCTGAAAAAGCTATGAGAATTATAACTATCGCTTTATTAATTTATATTTTTAAAGCTCAAACATTATCATCTATTGTAACTTTAGCTTATGTATCATTGGCATTAGGCGAATTACAAAGCTTATTATTATTATTTTGCTACTATAAATACACTAAAAAAAAAATGCCTTGTAGCAATGAAATACCAGAAAGCAGGGCTCAGCTAATTTTCAATGTATTGATAATATCTTTACCTTTATGTTTAAATGGCTTTTTAGGAAATGCATTTTCAACAATTTCAACCTTAGTAGTACCAAGACAATTAGTAGCATCTGGACTTGATTACAGCTCTGCCCTTAATCTAATTGGTAGGTTTAATGGAATGGCTTTAACCATAGTTACCTTTCCACTTATAGTTGTTAATTCAATCAATACCTTGCTTGTTCCAGATTTATCTCAAACTATAAGTACTGGTGATTACTATAATGCTTCTACAAGAATTAAAACTATTTTAAAAATCGCATTTTTATTAGGTATGGCTACCACTATTATATGTCAGCTAATTCCTGATTCATTAGGACAAATGTTTTTCCAAAGAGATGACTTAGGTCTATATATTAGACTTTCTTCTTTATCTGCACCTATTTTCTTTGTGGCTAATACAATGTTCGGAATTTTAAATGGATTAAATAGACAAAGTATCATTTTAAGAAACTCTATAATTATTTCTATTACTGAAATATTATGCCTTTACTTCTTTACTGCAATACCAAGTATAAATATTTTCTCTTATATTATAACAATATTTATTACATCTACTCTAGGTTTAATAATAAACCTACATGAAGTAAAGAAACATATTGAATTAAATTTATCCATTTATAATATAATTATTTTTTCCCTTATAGGGATATTAGTTTATTTAATGTTAAATTTACTTACAAGTAGATTGTTAGATGGTTTATTTTTAAGCAAAAATTTAATTATTATCACTTTAACCTTTGGTATTTTTGCATATCTAAGCAGATTTGGACTAGATGAAGATTAATATACTCAATAAGAAAAGCCTGAAATTTTCAGACTTTTCTTATTAATACTATTTGTATCCTATAGCTTTCTTTACTCTATTTCCAAAATCTTTATCAGCTTTTGTAAAATTGGCTATTACTCTATCTTGAATATCTTTTTTTACATCTTTCAAATCACAAACTATATTATAAATTAAATGATCTTGCTCCTTCTTTGACATATTTCTATACCTTTCACCTGCTTGAGCAAAGTCGTCTGTTTTCTTTATTACAACTCTTATTTCATCTCCATTTAAAGAAATTGGTTCACTTACCATTGATTTATGCACTTTAGGATTGTCATCATCTAAAGAATTTGGTTTATAATTAACATTTCCCTTATTAGATGTATATCTCATATGTCCATTTTCTCTATAGTTGCATACTTTCACTTTAGGTGCATTAATAGGTAATTGATTAAAATTTATTCCTATCCTATGTCTTTGAGTATCTTTATATGCAAATAATCTTCCTTGTAGCAATTTATCATTTGATGCTTCTATTCCTGGAACTAAATTGGATGGTGCAAATGCTGCTTGATTCGTCTCTTCAAAAAAGTTATCTGGATTTCTATCTAATGTCATTCTTCCAACCTTAACTAACGGAATTTTATCTTCTGGCCATACTTTAGTAGCATCAAGAACATCAAAATCAAAATTATTTACACAATCCATTTCTAATATTTGTACATATAAATCATATTGAACTTTCTCTCCGCATTCTAATGCATCATATAAATCTTGCCTTGCTATATCTGGATTTATTCCAGCTAACATAATAGCTTTATCTCTGTCTAAAGTTTCAACTCCTAATAATGGTTTCCAATGATATTTTATTAACCTTCTTTTTCCTTTAGGACAAACCCATACATATGTGTTCACTCCAAAGCCCTCTATTTTCCTAAAACTTTTTATTGTACCTAAATCTGAATATAAAAAAGTAATCATATTTGTTGACTCAGGATTAAGGCCTATAAAATCCCAAAACCTATTTAAATCTGTTACCCCAGTATCTGGAGATGGTTTAAAGGCGTGAATCATATCTGGAAATTTAATAGCATCTCTTATAAAAAAAACTGGCAAATGATTTCCTACTAAATCATAATTTCCATCATCTGTGTAAAACTTTACTGCAAATCCCCTAGGATCTCTTGCTGTGTCTGCCGAACCCTCTGACCCTATAACAGTAGAAAATCTAACAAAGACAGGTACTTTTTTATTTTCTTCAGTAAAAACTTTAGCAATTGTATAATCTTTCATAGAATTTGTAACTTCAAAATAACCATGTGCTCCTGACCCTTTAGCATGCACTACTCTTTCCGGAATTCTTTCACGATCAAATGCTGCAAGTTTATCAACTAAATTAGTATCTTTTAATAAAACCGGTCCATCTTCTCCAACTGTTAAGGAGCTAGTATCATTAAATATGGGTGCTCCAGTATCAGTATTTAGATTGCAGTTTTTTGATTCTCTTTTCCCTTTCATATACTCTCCCCAAAAAACATTTCTTATTTATATAATATTCAAATACTTACTTTTTAGTTAATACTAAAAAAGTTCATCATCTTACTATAAGATGATGAACTTCTAACAATTCTATTCTACATATTTTTTCTTAAAAATCTTGGTAATAAAGTAAATAATCTAGGTGAAATCATATCTAAATCTTTTTTGCTTATACCCCCAAAGAAAATTAAAGCAACTAAATATATCAATCCACCAACTCCTATAAGGATTAATACCATAAAACAAATTGTAATTCTTCCTCTTCCAATAATATTCATAATTCTATCAATTGGAATTCTACAAACAAAAATCCCCAAAGCCATAATCGCTGAAGATATAGTAGGTATAATTGCTAATTTTAATATAGGAATTTTCATTTTAAAAATCCTTTTAAGTCTTCTATGATTTATAATTACAGGAACTAAAAATGCAAAAAAGCTTGCAAAAATTGCTCCTAATATATTTATATCTTTTATAGAAACCAAGAAATAATTAATAATAAATTTAATTACTATACTTAAAAAAGCTGTACTTAATACCAAATACACTTTATTAATACCTTGTAATATAATATTTTGAATTGCAGATATAGACATAAATATTAATACAACTGAACCATATTTCAATAACTCATATCCAGCTGTTGTATTAAATAGCATTAAGTATATTTCTTTACTTAACATAGATAACCCTACTGCTGCTGGTATAGTTATTAAATAAGTTATCTTAAAACTATACGCCATCTGAGCCTTTAATTCTTTTCTATTCCTTTGTGTATATGCTTGTATTATCTTAGGAAATATTGCAGCACTTAATGCTGTAACTAATGCAAAAGGTACATTTAATAATGTATTATAATACCCTAATACACCATATAACCTTGTTGATTCTATATTTGAAAATCCTGCTGCAAGTAATCTTGCTTTAACATTTATAGTATCAACAAGACTTCCTGCATTTTGCAATCCAGCTACCATTATTATTGGTACTCCGTAAAATAGAAGCTTCTTTAATATTTTTTTGTTACTTATATACTTTTCAGATTTATTTTCTATTTCAGCTTTTCCTTCATAGTCAAGTTTATCATACATTATTAATATGAATATTAAAGCTGCAATTGCTCCTATTGTAGTTCCTACTGTTCCACCTGCACTACCCCATTCAATACTAATTTGAATAAACACATATGCAAATATTAAACTTAATACTATATTAACTATTTGCTCAAGCACTTGAGATATCGCTAATGTTTTCATATCTTCTGTACCTTGCATATACCCCCTATATGTTGCTAATATACAACTAAAAAATACTGTAGGTGCTAAAAACCTTAATGATAAAGCTGCTTCAGCCCACTCAGTACCTTCAGCAATAACTCCAGCTAATGATATAAAAACTATAGTAATAATAGCTCCAATAATAGCTAAGTATGTTCTTGCAACTTTCATAGCTCTTAGAGCATCTTCATGATGCCCTTGAGCTCTTAGTTCTGATACAACCTTTGCAACTGCTGGTTGTGCCCCTAAACTAGTAATAGCTAATATAAAAACAAAATATGAATAACTTGCATTATATATTCCTATTCCATCTTGCCCTATAATAGCATTTAATAATGGTACATATGCCGCTGATAATATTTTAACTAGTATTCCTGCTACAGATAAGATAAGAAAACTACGACCCACTGACTTCTCTTCCATAACTTTCCCCTTTATACCCTCTTATATAGTAAATTTAAATACATCCTTCTTTATCTTCTTAAACATTGGTGGAAGTGATTCTGCTATTGTCTTATTTTTTAAATATTCTAGCTTTCCATCTGCTCCCTTAAATATAAGCTTATATGCGTAAAGGAATTGGTAATTCAATCCAAACTTATTATCAAAGAATGAATTTAACTTTCTATCTCCGTATTTAAAATCACCTATTATAGGATTTCCTAAGTGACTTAAATGAGCTCTAATTTGATGGCTTCTACCTGTAATAAGATCAATTTCAAGTAATGAATATGCTCCATTAGTTTGAACTGTTTTTACTTCCATAGAAATTTCTTTTGTATTAGGCTTCTTTTCATCATATACTTTTGATATGTTTTCATTTTCATTTTTTGAAATATAACCTTTATATATTCCATCTTTTATTTTTCCTTTAACTAAGGCATTATAATATTTTTTCACCTTACCTTCTCTTATCATCTCATTCATTGTTCTTAAGGACTCGAAATTTTTTCCGAATATAACAACACCTGAAGTATTTCTATCTAATCTATTACATGGTGCTGGTGTAAATGTTTTTTCCTTCTCTGGTAAATAATCACCTTTTCCATGTAAATACGATAATACATAGTCAGTAAGTGAAGCCTGCGCACCTTTTTGATCTGGATGAACTAAAACACCAGGCCATTTTTCAACAATTAATATATTGTCATCTTCATATGTAATCATAAGTCCACTATAATTTACTTTTATAAATGAATCTTCTTTCTTCTCTTGCTTACTTTGGATATATCTTATTTCAATAACATCCCCTAATTCTAGAGAATAATTTTCTTTCTTCTTTACTCCATTTACTCTTATATCACCTTTTCTTAATGCCTTAAATATAGCACTTAAAGGTACATCCTTTAAATATTTTCTCAAAAACTTATCTAGTCTTTGACCTGCCTCATTTGTTCCTATTTCAATTTTCAAAAAATCAACTCCTATATTATGTATATGAAACAACTCTTCTTTATTCAATCAGAGTTGTAAATTCATCTTGCTAAATCAAAGATTTAGAGATTCATTTATGAAACAACTCTTCTTTATTCAATCAGAGTTGTAAATTCATCTTTCTTGGACAATTTCTCATTATATTAGATTAATATTATTTTTTTAAGTTGTCAAATAATTCATGGCAACTTCACATTGAATTGCCACTCCAATAGGTAATGCATCTTCATCTATATCAAATAAACTATTATGTGCTGGATGTATTATTCCCTTTGCTTCATTTCTAATTCCTAGGAAATAAAATACTGATGGTACCTCATTTGCAAAATAAGCAAAACTTTCTACTCCTAATTTAGGATTTTTTTGTACTTTAACATTTTCAGCTCCTATAATGTTTTTTGCAGAATCCTCTAATATTTTCACCATATTATCATCATTGTATAAACATGGATATGATTCTTCTATTTCAATTTCTGCACTTCCCCTAAAAGTTGTACAAATCCCATTTACTATTTCCTTTAATCTTACTTTTGCAAATTCCCTATCTTCATTTGTCATAGTTCTTATTATTCCACCTAATTTTACTTCATTAGGTATTATATTTTGTGCTGTTCCTCCATGAATACTACCAATTGTTACAACTGTTGGATTAACAGGCTTTATCTCTCTACTAACTATACTTTGCAAAGATGTAACAACATGACTTGCCATAACTATTGGATCAATAGCTGTATCTGGATAAGCTCCATGTCCTCCAGATCCCTTTATTGTAATATTAAATGGGTTAGATGCAGCATTTACTGTCCCTCTTCTGACCATTATCATTCCTGCATCTAAAGTTTCTTCAACATGTAATCCACACATAACATCTACAGTTGGATTGGTTAAAACCCCTTCTTCTATCATTACTCTTGCTCCACCAGTAGTTTCTTCTGCAGGCTCAAATATCAATTTTACAATTCCATTAAATTTATCTTTATTTTTATTTAATAACTTTGCTACACCTAATAAAATCGTAGTATGTCCATCATGTCCACAAGCATGCATCTTTCCAGTAACCTTTGATGCATAACTACAACTTTTTTTATCCTGCATTGGTAATCCATCAATATCTGCCCTTAAACCTATTACCTTATTATTTTCACCTTCTTTAGTACCTTTTATAACACCACACACACCAGTACCAGCGAATTCTTTAAATTCTATACCTTCTCTTGTTAGAAAATCTTTTATAAATTTAGATGTATTAGTTTCCTCAAATCCTAATTCTGGATATTGATGCAAGGTCCTTCTTATTTCTATTAATTCATCTTTAATATTATTTGCTTCTATATTAAAATTTTTCATAAACTAAAAACTTCTCCCCAAAAAAATTTACAGGCTTATACTAAAAATATAAGCCTATTTAGATTAATTATATATTATGCATTCCTTTTATTCAATTAATTTGATAATGTATCTCACTTTTTTAATTTCATCTTAACATTTTTTCTAATTCGTATAGTCTAAATCTTTCTGGCTGTTGAAACTCTGCTCCTGATGCTCTTTTCTCTATAAGCTTTTTATACTCTTCAAATTGTGCATCCCCTAGCTTTTTTCTTATTACATTTAACTCACATTCTTGAATATATTCTCTCTCTTCTTGAGATAACACCATATATTTATTTAATTTTGAAATTATTTGATTCAAGTTTTCTTTCTCTTCTTCACTAATTAAATCATCATTTTTTTCAATAAATGCTTCTATTTTCTTACCTTCTTCAGGTGAAAAAGCAGATGTTGATTCTATAAAATTATTTAAACTTAAAGTAGTAATAATCACAAATAAAAGTATCTTTATATATTTTCCACACTTACGCATAATAAATCCACCTTTTACAAAAGATTTTATATCTTTATTATTACCCTTTTACAGAATATTAATTAATATTACTTAATTAATATTATTAAGTTATTCTCCATTAATACCCTCAAAGAAAAACTTCTATCTATATCACCTTTAAACTCTAATGTTATTTTATCTCCATCTATTGACTTTACTTTTCCATCACCATACTGTCTGTGATATAAAGCATCACCTTTCTTAATTCCGTAATCCACATTACTACTTTCCTCTTCTAATCCACTCTCAAAAACAAATCTTGATACATCACTAAACTTACCTCTTATAGTTTTTGGTGAAAATACATAAAGATTCTTAATAGCTCTTGTAATTGCAACATAGAAAAGTCTTCTTTCCTCTTCTAAATTATCTTCTATTGATGATTTATGTGGAATTGTTTCTTCTACACAGTTAATAATAAATACATTTTTAAACTCCATTCCCTTTACACCGTGTATTGTACTAAGAATTACACCATCCTGAACTACTTTGCTTTTCTCTATCTCTTCTTTAACATTATCTACATGTGTTAAAAATTCTGATATATTTCTAAATCCTTCTATTGCTCCTTTAAACTCTTCTAAAACATCTTCTAAATCACTAAAATTTTGATTAAATTTACTTGAATATTCTCTTAGATAATCAATATATCCTAGCGAAGATATTATGTATTGTACGGCACTTCCTAATGAAATCTTATTCAGATATGCAATATCTCTCTTTAAATCATCTAATTTTTTTGCTTGAAATGGTGCTATATCACTTTTATCTATAAGAATGTCAAATACATTCTTATACTCACTATATTTTGCTACATAACTTAAATTGCCTTTACTAATATATCTAAATGGTTTATTTATTATAAAATTAAAAGCCTCTCTATTATAAGGATCTATTGATAATATTAAATAATTTATTATATCTTTACATATAAAATGCTCAAAAAAATTATATCCCTTATCTAATAAAACAAAGGGAATTTTTCTTCTTGTAAAAGTATCTATCAAACTTCTTGCTTCCATATTAGTTCTATATAATATGGCATTATTGCTATATTCCTCACCGACAAAACTTTTAATTATATTTACAATTTCTTCACCTTGTAAAAATTCATTATATGGTTTTATAAATTTTACAATTCCTTTTCCGGACTCAAATGATAATATCTCCTTATTATTTCTACCTAGATTATTGGAAATTAGCTTTTTAGATATATCAATTATATTCTTTTTACTTCTATAATTTGTTGACAAATATACCTTTTCACCATTAATAAAAGATTTATCAAATTCAACCATATATTCAGGTTTAGAACCTCTAAATGAATATATACATTGATCCTCATCTCCTACAGCAAATAGTTCATTTCCATCATTTATCATTTTTAAAAACTCTATTTGTAATTCGTCACAATCTTGAAACTCATCCACTAGAACATACTTAAACAAGCTCTTATATTTACTTAGTATATTAGAATTGCTTTTGAATAAATATAATACTCTTACAGATAAATCATCAAAATCCCAAAGTTTTTCTTTTTCTTTTTGTTTTTCATATTGCTCATAACATTCTTTAAAAATATCCATAGATATTGATGGTGAAAATTCCTGTAATTTTCCTAATGATGTTTTAAACAATGATATATTATTTAAGACATCTCTAACTTTATCATCATTTACATCATCAAAATACTTTCCTAATACACCTTTTACTATTCCATGACCCTTGCCACTATCTATTATTTTTATATCAAAGCCTTCTCTAAGCAAAATTTTGTAAAATAATCCATGAAAAGTTCCAAAAAAAGGGGCTATGTCCTTTTTAAAAATATTTTTATATCGTAATTTCATATTTTCAGCAGCCGCTCTAGTGAATGTTATAACAATTATATTTCCAACTTTTACCTTTCTTTCCTCAATAAGATGATTGACCCTATTTATTATAACAGTTGTTTTTCCACTTCCTGGAGCTGCTACTACCAATGTATTTTTACCTTTAATATTAATTGCTTTCATTTGGTAATTATCTAATGCTATCTTCATATGTTCTCCTTAAATTTAATAATACTTTAATTATTACCACTATTATAATATAAATAACTATATTGTAATAATTTATATATAGATGTACAATATTCTTAGGTATTTTTCAATAAAGGAGATAAAAATGGAAAATTTAATGAGATTTGACGTTACTAATGAAAGAAATCTTACAATGCTTGTAGATTTTTATGAATTAACAATGGCTAATGGATATTTTAATAAGGGAGTACAAGATAGAATTGCTTACTTTGATATGTACTTCAGAAGAGTACCTGATGGCGGTGGATACTGTATCATGGCTGGAGTTGATCAACTTATTCAATATTTAAATAATTTATCATTTACTGAAGGTGATATTAAGTATTTAGAGGAAAAAAACATTTTTTCAGAAGAGTTTTTAGATTACTTAAGAAACTTTAAGTTCGAATGTGATGTTTGGGCTATTCCTGAAGGAAATCCTGTTTTCCCTAATCAACCTTTAGTAACAGTTAGAGGTCCTGTTGTACAAGCTCAATTTATCGAAACAATGATACTTTTAACTATAAATCATCAAACATTAATAGCTACCAAAGCAAATAGAATTTGTAGAGCAGCTAATGGTAGAACTGTTATGGAATTTGGTTCAAGACGTGCACAAGGTTATGACGGTGCTATATATGGTGCAAGAGCTTCTATAATAGGTGGTTGTGATTCTACTGCTTGTACAATTGCCGATAAATACTTTAATGTTCCTGCAGTTGGTACAATGGCCCATAGTTGGGTTCAACTATTTGATACTGAATATGAAGCTTTTGAAGCTTGGGCTAAAGCATATCCTGACAATTGCTCTTTATTAATTGATACTTATAATGTACTTAAATCTGGATTACCTAACGCTATCAAAGTTTTTGATGAAGTTCTAACACCACTTGGAAAAAGACCAAAAGGAATAAGAATCGATTCTGGAGATATAACATATTTAACTAAAAAATGTAGAAAAATACTTGATGCGGCTGGTTATAGCGATTGTAAAATAATAGTATCTAATTCTTTAGACGAGCATATAATAAGAGATGTTTTATCTCAAGGTGCTTGTATTGATGCCTTTGGAGTTGGTGAAAGATTAATAACTGCAAAATCTGAACCTGTGTTTGGTGGCGTTTATAAACTTGTAGCTATCGAAAAAGATTCTAAAATTATTCCTAAAATAAAGATTAGTGAAAATAGCGAAAAAATTACTAATCCTGGTTTCAAAAAGATATATAGATTATTCGATAAAAATGACAATACTGCAATAGCTGATGTTATTTCTCTAAATAATGAAAAAATAGATGAAAATTCTGAACTTGAAATTTTCCATCCAGTTCACACATGGAAAAGAAAAAAAATAAATAATTTCTATGCAAAAGAATTATTAGTTAAAATTTTCGAAAAGGGTGAACAAGTCTACTCTTCACCTTCAGTATTAGAAATCAAGGAATTTTCTAAACAAGAAACATCTAAATTATGGCCTGAAATTTTAAGATTTGAAAATCCTCATACTTATTATGTGGACCTTTCGCAAGAGCTTTGGAATTTAAAACAAGAGCTTTTAATGGAAAAAGATCACTAAAAAATTTAATAGTCACTGATTCTTTGTTTCAGTGACTATTATACTTACTCATCTTTATATCCAACATATGCTGGAATTATATAATCCAAATTTGTATCTTGTGAATACATAAAATCATCATCAATAATTTCTTTGAAAACAACTTTCTCTCCTACTAAATGCTCAACAAAAGGGCAAATTTCATTGTGATTTTTAGCCGGACTCATTGGACATTCATTACTACAACTTATCTTCTCCTTCTTACTTGACCAAAATGGACATTTACTCATAACCCATACCCCCACTTTATCTGAAAACGAAATCATAAGCCTATTATATACTATTTTTATACATAATTAAACCCTTATCCCATTTTTGCAATGTTTTATACTATTTATTTATAATATAACATATTTTTTCATTAAATCAATATTTTTATATTTTTTTTGATAAAAAAATATCAATTTCCTCATAGAAGAAATTGATATCCTAAAACTATATATTCTATTTTTTAATAGCAGAGTTTTTAACAACTGATATTTTTATTATTTCATTTTGGAATGCTTTCAATAAAGCTTTTTCTAAAACTTTTTGTTGATCAAAGTTTTCGATATCTCTACATTCGGCAAAAACTTTATTTAATTCACCATCAACATTAGTATATGTTAATGTAACATACGGCTTATCATATTCAACCTTTACTATTTTTAATCCCCAAGAAATTTGAGCATAATCACCCTCAAGCGTTAACTTAGTTAAAGATTTTAATTTTTCATTTTCAGCATTTGGATCATTAATTATTAATAACTCATCGCCAACTTTATATTTTGCCATATAATTTCTCCTCCTTAATATCTACAGTAATTACAAATTATATTTTATGCAACTCATATAATAAATATGTAATTCTTACTCTTCTTATAAAATATCATAATTTGTATAAATTTACAATGAAATATTTCTGAATTTTCTTTCTTAATTGATAAATATTATTGACAGATAATTATAATTTTTAATATAATATTATTAAATAAATATAGGAAGGTGTACCTTATGGACGATATAATTCTAACTTTTAAAGAAAAAAAACTAAAATTAACACCTCAAAGATTAGCAGTTTACCAATATCTAAAAAGTACTAGTGAACATCCTTCTGCCGAAACTATTTATAAAGCTTTACAACCAAATTATCCTACTATGAGTCTTGCAACGGTATATAAAACTTTAAAAACTTTAGTAGAAATTGGTCTTATACAAGAAATCAACATCGGTGAAGGTAACTTCAGATATGATGGAAATTGCAGCGAACATGGTCATATTCAATGTATTAACTGTGGTAAAGTAGACGATTTACATGATATGGATTTCTCTCCTCTAAATAAGATGGTTGAGGAAAACACACATTATAAAGTTAAATGGAATAAACTTTTCTTTTATGGTCTATGTAAAGATTGTCAGTAGAATCCTCTACTGGCTTTTTTTATTTTATAGAAGTATTTATTATATAGTACCTTCATATACTTAACTGAGGTGATACTATGTTCAATTTTATAACAGTAAAAAAGAATACTTTTATAGCTTTCATTATAATAATTTTTATAATATGTGTAAGTATAACAACTATAATTAATACATATTCCAAAAACACAGAAACTCTATCTAATAAATCTTTGGAAAACAATAAGGAATATGACTTTGATTCCGATGGTGAAAATGATCAATTAACAATTATCTCAACTAATTCGACCTACTCAATAAAAATCAAAAATTCTATTGGTGAAATATTATTAAAGAGCAATGAATTTGATTACTCTTTACTAGATATAACTTCTTCTTGCAATATAAATATTTCCTACATAGATTTAAATCGAAATAAAATTCCTGAACTAATTATTAGCGGTTTTAAAAATAACAAGCCTACTTTTTATATATTCCAATGGAAAGATAACACTTTTCAAGAAGTTCTTTTTTCGCAAAATAATATTTTAGGAATTTTAGATTATAACAATTCAAGAACCCCCAAAATATATATAACTAATTCAACTACTGGTGATAAAGGTACTAATGGATATATATTAAATGCTAATTCAATAAAAGATATTACATTTAGCAATCCAACAATCCCATCCTTAGGTAACATTCAAACACTTATTAACCTTATTGAAGCTGATTATGAACTAGACGATGCTCCAGATATATTTACTGCATATATTCCAAGCGAAGAACTAGGAATCCTATGGAATTTAGATAAATCTACTTATCGCTATTCTTTTCAAAAAGGTTATTTCTATGATATATCATGGGATGATTCAGGAAGAGCAACTTCAATATATTGGATACTTTCATTTGAAAAAGTTAATTTTATTGATTCAGACAGCAGCCCTAAAGAGCTTACTATGTATGTAAAAGCAGAACTAGAGGAATCAGATGAATATAAAATATCTTCCATAATAAAAAACTAAATAAAAGGCCGCTAAAAAAGCGGCCTAAAAGGGGGATGGGGGGGTTTAGCTTCAATGAAGATTTCTCTTCATTAGCTATAGGAGAATACTCTCCGGTACAGTAATAGTATTAACCTTTCTGCCGATTTTATTCATATATTACTACTAATAATATTAATCATCAAAAGCCCCATCATTATACATCAAAATAATCTTATCTATAAAAGCTCCTCTTTCTCCATTTACAATACTTCTAATAGCCTTTAACATTTGCATATTCTCATCATTCCTATCAATATTCTCATCTAAAATACTATTGTTAACACTCTTAGTTTCTTCCTCTTGATCTTTATGGTCCACTTCTTTATTCACATTGCTATTATTACTACTTTGATTCATAGAAGTTGCCATTGGATTCATATTTCCCATTATATTTCCTAAATTTAAATTATTAAAATCAAATCCTTGTGTATTCATAGATTGCAACAAACTATTTATTTGACTCATATCTATATTTCCGAACATACTGCTTAATAATTGATTAGGATTTATTCCAAATGGTCCATTATTATATGTTTGTCTATTATTCATAGTATTATTGGCATTATTAATATTTGCATTATTTCTATTTTCACTTGCAACTTCACGCCTAGTATTGCCTCTGCTCTTATGCTTACGCTTGGACATATAGCTTCCTCCAATTAATTTCTTTATTCCATTATATGTAATTAAATAATATATGTTTATAAATTAAGACATTTTTTTGGAGGGTCATAAGACCCTCCATCCTCTTAACTAGCAGCAACAGTTACTTTCACAGCAGCAATTGTTTCCTACATTTCCTGCATTACCATATCCTCCAAATAGGCTACCATAGGATCCACCACATAGTAAGAATAATAAGATTATTAAATATGAACAGTTGTTATTAAGAAGTCCTGAACCACAAGCAATTAGTAAGAATATAATTGGTGCTACACAATTGTTTAATCCACCAAATATATTTCCACAGCATCCACCATTATTTGCTACAGCATTATTGCAGCAGCAAGGTTCACAACAAGGTTCACAACAACATTTATTGTGTTTTTTCTTTGACATAACTATTCCTCCTTCCTACTAAATTATATTAGGTTACCACAAGATGCGAAATTGTTACCGCAAGATCCGAAATTGTTACCACATCCGAAGCTACCATTACATAAGAATAGGATAACTAGTAAGAATAAATATCCTCCACCACAATTTCCTAATCCACCAAAGAAACCATTATTTCCATAGTTTCCAGAATTTCCACAACAGCAGTTGTTATTTGTGTTACAGCAACATCCTGAATTTCCAGCATATCCTGCATTTCCACCTTGTCCAGCATAGAATAAAATTAATAATATCCATATCCAACTTCCAAAGCCACATCCACAGCCGCAATTATTGAAGCCTCCAAAGCAGTTACAGCTTGAATCAGTTGGAGGACAGCTTGGACATTCAATGTCATTTAATTCATCAATCATCTCATGCATACTAGGCATATTAACATTCCTCCTAAGAATTTGATTTTTTTTGTTTTTATACTATATACTATTCTTCTCAATGTTATTTGACACTATTTTTATCTTTATAATGATATTTTCTCTTAAAATTTATTAATTTTATTTTTCATGTCTCCCTAACATTTTCCCCTCTCTACTAATTATTCTAAACCTATCGTAAATGTGATAAATATTAGCAAAATAAAATAGCTACCCATATCTAGGTAGCTATTTTACTAAACTTGAGCTTCTTCTGATAAATCTTCAAATATATTATTTATTAATTCATCTTTACCTTTTTTATTTAAAGATGAGAAGAAATAAAACTTATCAGTACTTCCAAGTCCTAATGTTTCCTTTATTAATTTTCTACTTTTAGCAAGCTCATTATTAGAAAGCTTATCACTCTTTGTGGCGATTACTATACAATCATAATCAAAATGTTTAATCCATTCATACATCATAATATCATCTGCTGTAGGCTTATGTCTTGAGTCAACTAATAGTATAACCCTCTTTAACTCCTCTCTATCTGTCAGATACATTTCTATAGTTTTTCCCCAACTTTCCTTTTCCTTTTTAGACACCTTAGCATATCCATATCCAGGTAAATCTACTAGATAAAAATCATCATTTATCAAGAAAAAGTTTATAAGTCTTGTCTTACCAGGTGTTTGAGATACCTTAGCAAGTTTTCTTCTGTTTGTTAAAGCGTTTATTATAGAACTCTTACCTACATTAGATCTTCCAACGAAGGCAATTTCATTTCTACCGTCAATTGGATATTGATTTCTCTTAACAGCAGATATAATAAACTCAGATTTTTTAATTATCACTTTTATCAACTCCGATTAATGCATTTTTTAATACCTCTTCAACATTATCAGCAAATATTAAATTTAACTTACCTTTAATTGATGATGGTATTTCATCTACATTCTTTTTATTTTCTTTTGGTAAAATAATAGTATCAATCCCTATTCTATGTGCAGCTAAACACTTTTCTTTAACACCGCCTATAGCTAATACTCTTCCTGTTAAAGTAACTTCTCCAGTCATAGCTATATTTCCTCTCACCTGCTTTTTAGATAAAGCAGATACTAATGCTGTAACTAATGTTACCCCCGCTGAAGGACCATCCTTTGGTACTGCTCCTTCTGGTACATGAATATGAATATCATTTTTCTTATAAAAATCAACTGGTATATCATATTTATCACTATTAGCTCTTACATAACTATAAGCAGCCTTAGCTGATTCTTGCATTACTGAACCTAATTGACCTGTTAATTCAAGTTTTCCATTTCCTTTCATAACAGCTACTTCAACTGGTAATGTATCTCCACCATACGCTGTCCAAGCAAGCCCAGTAACAACTCCAACTTTATCTTTTTTCTCTTCATTTTCGAATTTAAATACAACAGGTCCTAGATATTTCTCTAGCTTATTTGATGAAACTGTTAAACTTTTCTTTTTAGTTTTAATTAATTCAGTAATAGCTTTTCTAATTACCTTATTAATTTGTCTTTCTAAAGTTCTAACACCAGATTCTCTAGTATACCCATTTACTATTTCTTTTATAGTATTATCTGAAATTTTTATTGTTTTTTCATCAATTCCATACTCTTCCATAGCTCTCTTAATTAAATGATTTTTTGCAATATGGAACTTCTCTTCATAAGTATATCCTGAAACCTGAATTATTTCCATTCTATCAAGCAATGCTCTAGGAATAGTATCTAATGAATTTGCAGTAGTAATGAAAAGAACATTAGATAAATCAATAGGAACTTCCATATAGGCATCTCTAAAAGTTTTATTTTGATTTTGATCTAAAACTTCTAATAAGGCATCAGCTGGATTACCTTTATAGTCTGCACTTAATTTATCAATTTCATCTAATAAAATCAATGGATTATTTACTTTAGCTTCCTTTAAAGCGTAAACTAGTCTTCCTGGCATTGCACCAATATAAGTTCTTCTATGACCTCTTATTTCAGCTTCATCACGAATTCCACCTAGAGAAATTCTTACAAATTTTTTATTCAAAGATTTAGCTACTGATTTAGCTATAGAACTCTTACCTACCCCTGGAGGCCCAACTAAACATAAAATAGGGCCCTTTAAAGACTTAGTATATTGTTTGACTGCTAAATACTCTAAAATTCTTTCTTTAACTTCTTCTAATCCATAATGATCTTCATTAAGTACCATTGAAGCTTTTTCTATATCAAAGGAATCCTTAGTAGACTTATTCCAAGGTAGTGCAACCATCCAATCTAAGTAACTTCTAATGTTATTTCCATCACTTGAATTAGATGATTTCAATCTTGATAACTCGTATTCTGCTTTTTCCTTCACTTCTTTTGGCATTTTAAGCTTCTTTAATTGATTACTGTATTTATTGAACTCTCTCTTTTCTTCATCTTCTCCAAGCTCTTCTTGAATAGCCTTAATTTGTTCTCTTAGAAAATATTCCTTATTACTTTTATCAAGCTTACTTTTTACCTTGTTACCTATCTCTTTTTCTATTTCAACTATTTGTATTTCTTCATCAATAAAAACAAGTAATTTTTCTATTCTTTCATGAACATCAATAGTTTCTAATATTAACTGCTTCTTTTCATCCTCTAACTGTATATATGCAGCAATTAAATCTGTAACTTTTCCTAAATTTTTCTCCTGATCCATCATTTGAAGAACTTTACTATCGTCACCTTCTGTTGCATGTATATATGCTGCGAATGCTTTACCAAGTTGATTTCTAAATGCTAAATCTTCATTAGTTTCAACATTTTTTTCAGCTTCTGATATTTTTTCAACAACCCCTCTTAAGTGATTATCCTTTTCCTCAAATTCTAATAATCTAGCTCTCTCTATACCTTCAACTAAAACTCTTGTAGTTCCTTTTGGAAGTTTAAGTATTTGTTTTATTTTGCATATAGTTCCTATTGAGTACATGTCCTCTTTTTCAGTTGGTAACTCAACCTCAGGATCTTTTTGCGTAACTAAAAATATTTTACCCTCTTGTAACATTGCTTCTTCAAGTGAAGCAATAGACTTTTCTCTACCAATATCAAAATGTATAATCATATTGGGAAAAATAGTAATACCCCTAAGAGGAATTAACGGTAATAAAATTGAATCTGTATTCATTTTCCCCCTCCATTCTAAATATCATCTTATTAATACATTTAACTTTTCTATTATACACATAAACACGCTTTTTTTCAACTTTATACTCAAAATAACTAAACTGTTCGTTAGAGCTTGAATGCCGTGATGACGAAAATTAATGATATTCCCTACAGAAATTGTGTAAATTTCGTTAAGAATTTATATCTTTCTTTCCATAAAAACTGCTAAAGCTTCGAAAGTCACTTTGTTCCCTCAGCTTCTTAACGCAGTTTTTACTCCAAGAAAGATTAAATTCTAAAACTCATTTACAATATTTCTTCCGGTAATATCATTAATTTTTCTCTATCACTGGCTTTCAAGCTAAAAGATACAATTTTCTGTGTAATCACCTTAAAAGTTAACAACTTCTGCTGTATTTAATCTAAATAATCTTTAATTAGAAATACTTTAATTTAATAAAATACATTTAATTAAAAAGATAACTATAATATCAGAAAAATTTGTAGCACAAAACATTAACTATAAAGGGGTGTGTTATAAGCAGATACATGGAGAAAGAAAAAATGAAATATTAATTTGGAGGGAACATTGAAATTGAACCGTAGAATTTAATAATTGATGGAGTAAAGTTGCATAAAGAAGTTTTTACTGTTTGAGCAAATAGCGAGTTTAAAAACTTTAGCAAACTTTACGGAATTAATTATATAAATTCTAGGTGAAAATTTCACAGTTCCCAGAAAATAAATATTTCATTTTTTCGCTTCCATGTGGTGCGCAATATTTTCCAATTACTCTTTTCCTTTTGCTGATAAAATATCTATTTTAGAGTTTATACCATCTATTATACATAAATCTATCACTTCTTTAATATGTTTAACTTTAATTATTGCTATTCCATCGTACTCAGAAAAGCTCTCATTCCAATTTGCCTCTGGAATTAACACTCTTGTTGCCCCTGCTTTTTTAGCTGCTAATATTTTTGCATTAACTCCACCAATGGGATTAACAGCCCCCAGAAGACTTATTTCTCCAGTCATTGCAACTTTACTGTCAATAGGCTTTCTTAGTATAGCACTATAAACAGCACTGGCAATTGCTATTCCAGCAGATGGTCCATCCACTGGAATTCCACCTGGTATATTTATATGTATATCATACTGCTCACATTTTAAATCAAAAATATTATTTAAAGCTGTTAATACATTTTGTATTGATGAATATGCAGTACTTTTTCTCTTAATTTTCCTATTATTCATTGTAATCTCTTCTTCTTCAATAATTCCTGAAATTTTCAGCTCACCTTTTCTATCACATATCTTTTTAGCTGTAACTTCAATTTCCATTAATATTCCTATATTAGCTCCATGTACTGCTAATCCATTGACCACTCCAATTTGTGGCTTTTCTGGAACTCTTCTCTCTAGTATTTCGGTATATTGACCATTTTCAATAACCCATTTTATATCATCTTCAGTAATATTTTCTCTATCCTCATTAATAGCAATTCCTGCACACAACTGAACCAAATTAACTACTTCTCGCCCATTAGAACAATGTCTACTAATAATATCTAGTCCCCTATCTGTACTCTTTAATCCAACACGCTCTATAGCTCTACTTCCTATTTCTCTTATCTCATCAGTCTGTAGCCCCTTAAAAAATACTTCTACACACCTAGACCTTATAGCAGGAGTAATTTCTTCAGGACTTCTAGTAGTTGCACCTATAAGCCTAAAATCAGCCGGCAATCCATTCTCAAATATTTCTTTTATAAAAGTAGGCATATTAGGATCTTCTGAACTATAGTATGAACTATCTAAAAATACTTTTCTATCCTCTAACACTTTTAACAACTTATTCATTTCTATAGGATGTAATTCCCCAATTTCATCTATAAATAATATTCCACCATGAGCTTTTGTTACAGCTCCTGGTTTAGGTTGTGGTATTCCTGCCACTCCTAATGCTCCAGCCCCTTGATAAATAGGATCGTGAACTGAGCCTATTAAAGGATCTGCTATGCCTCTTTCATCGAACCTTATAGTTGTAGCATCAATTTCAACAAATTTAGCATCTCTTTTAAAAGGTGATTTTTCCTTTTTTTTAGCTTCTTCTAATACTAATCTAGCTGCTGCTGTTTTTCCTATTCCAGGAGGTCCATAAATAATAACATGTTGAGGATTAGGTCCACATATGGCAGCTTTCAATGCTTTTATCCCTTCCTCTTGTCCTATAATATCATCAAAGTTAATTGGTCTACTCTTCTCCGTTAAAGGTTCTGTTAACTTGACTCTTCTCATTTTAAGAAGCTTTTCCATTTCCTTCTTATTTTCTTTATCTACTACTACCGTTCTAGAATGATTCGCTTTATTACTATTAAATAGATATATTATAAATAGAATCATCATTATAAATTGTAGGATTATCATTATTTCATTCATAAAGTTCTACCCTCCACTTTTACAAACTCTATTTCTATTATTAACCTTTAATAATTGTATTATTCCATAATTAGTGGTAATTAATTATAATTTTTCTAGTAGAACTAATAATAAAAAAGTAAAAACACCTCTAGAAATCTAGAGGTGTTTTATTATGCAGTTTCCATACCTTTTCTTTTTTTAGTTTTTTTAGATTTTAAAACTGGTCTAACTTCATTTTCACCTAATCTTACCAATTCAGGTAATTGCTTAGATTTAATTGTTGCTTCAGTAATAATAACTTTACTTATATTCTCATCAGATGGAACATCAAACATAACATCAATCATTATATCTTCTACAATAGCTCTTAATCCTCTAGCACCAGTTTTTCTTGCGATAGCTTCATCTGCTATAGCCTTAAGTGCATCGTCAGTAAACTCTAATTCTACATTGTCAATCTCAAATAACTTATTATATTGTTTAACTAATGCATTTTTAGGTTGACTTAAAATATTAATTAAGGCATCTTGATCTAAAGACTCTAAAGAAACTACCATAGGTAATCTTCCTACAAACTCCGGTATTAATCCAAACTTTAATAAATCTTCTGGAAGAATATTTTTTAGAGCTTCTCCTACATCTTTAGTTTCTTTAGATTGAATCTCAGCACCAAATCCCATTGTACTTACTCTTGTTCTCTTTTGAATTATTTTCTCTATACCATCAAAAGCTCCACCACAAATAAATAGTATATTTGAAGTATTAATTTGAATAAATTCTTGATGAGGATGCTTTCTACCACCTTGTGGTGGAACAGAAGCTGTTGTTCCTTCTAAGATTTTTAATAATGCTTGTTGAACTCCTTCTCCTGAAACATCTCTAGTTATAGATGGGTTCTCAGACTTTCTAGCAATTTTATCAATCTCATCAATATATATTATTCCTTTTTCTGCCTTTTCAACATCATAATCAGCATTTTGGATTAGCTTAAGTAAAATATTTTCAACATCTTCACCTACATATCCTGCTTCTGTTAAAGTTGTTGCATCAGCTATTGCAAATGGAACATTTAAAAACTTAGCCAATGTTTGAGCTAATAATGTTTTACCTGATCCAGTTGGTCCTAATAATAATATATTACTCTTTTGAAGTTCAATATCATCATCTATCATATTAGCCTTAACTCTTTTATAATGATTGTAAACAGCAACTGATAGTGCTTTTTTAGCCCTATCCTGCCCAATTACATATTGATCTAAATATGCTTTAATTTCTGTTGGTTTTGGTAATGCTGTAGTATCTAATTCTACATTATCTTCAAATTCATCTTGAATTATGTCAGAACACAAATCTATACACTCATCACATATATATACCCCAGGTCCAGCAATTAATCTTTTTACTTGATCTTGATTTTTACCACAAAATGAACACTTTAATTGCTTTTTATCCTCAAATTTAGCCATAACATCACCTCACTTTGGCTCATACTGCCAAAAATTAATTATTTTTTATTTTTAATAATAACTTCGTCGATTAATCCAATTTTTAATGCTTCATCTGCACTCATAAAATTATCTCTTTCACACATTTGAACCATTGTTTCATAATCAACTTTTCCATTAGTAGATTCTGCCATTGTTCTAGTTAAAGTTTCTTTTATCTTTAATATTCTTCTAGCATGAATATCAATATCAGTAGCCTGACCTTGGAATCCTCCTAATGGTTGGTGAATCATTATCTCACTATTTGGAAGAGCAAATCTCTTTCCTGGAGCTCCACTTGATAATAAGAACGCTCCCATAGAAGCCGCCATACCAATACAAATTGTACTTACATCACATTTTATATATTGCATAGTGTCATAAATAGCCATTCCTGAAGTAATTGATCCACCTGGACTATTTATATAAAGATAAATATCCTTATCTGGATCTTCACTTTCTAAGAATAGTAATTGAGCTACTACTAAATTAGCTGTAACATCATTAACCTCACCACTAAGCATTATAATTCTGTCCTTTAAAAGCCTTGAAAATATATCGTAAGACCTTTCTCCTCTTCCTGTTTGCTCTACAACATATGGAATATAATTGCTCATATTTGCATTCCCTCCTTTTCTCTTTAAAACCCTTCTTACTTTATAATATATCCAACTAATCAAAAGTAATTATATTAAAATTATATAAAATTTACTTTATTTTGTTAAAGAAATATTTTAATAATTGCCAGAATTTCTCCTGGCAATTAATATAAGACTATTTATTGTTTTCAATTAATAATTTCATTGTTTTATTTGTAATAACATCAGCTCTTAATGCAGCTTGTTGGCTTTGCATTAATAAATCAACCATTTTTTCATCTTCTGATGCAGAATACATTTTAGCAACTTCTACAGCTTTTGCTTTTATTTCTTCTTCAGTTGCTTCAATATTTTCAGCTTTTTCTATAGCTTCTAATACTAAATCTACTTTTACTTTAGTTTGAGCATTAGTTCTCATGTATTCTCTCATCTTCTCTTCATCAGTTCCTGTGAATTGGAAGTATTGTTCTAAGCTTAAACCTTGGTATTGTAATCTTTGTTGTAAGTTTTGAACCATTTTATCTACTTCTTTTTCTACCATAACTTCTGGAATTTCAACTTTAGCATTTCCAGCTACAGCAGTAATAACAGCTTCTTCGAATTCTCTTTCAGCTCTTTCAGCATTAGCTTCTTCTAATTTTTTAGTTACATCAGCTTTTAAATCAGCTATAGTATCAAACTCAGATGTTTCTTTAGCAAATTCATCATCTAATTCTGGTAATTCTTTAACTTTTATTTCTTTTATAGTAACTTCAAATTTAGCTGGTTTTCCGTTTAATTCTTCTTTTCCATAGTTTTCTGGGAAAGTAACATTAACTTCTACTGTATCATTTACTTTAGCTCCAACTAATTGTTCTTCAAATGTATCAATGAAAGTCTTTGATCCAATTTCTAAAGAATAGTCATTTCCTTCTCCGCCTTGGAATGCTTCTCCATCAACATATCCTTTGAAGTCAATAACAGCTATGTTTCCATTTTCAACTGTTCCTTCTTCTTTAGTTTCAACTCTAGCATTTTTTTCTTGCATTTCTTTAAGTTTCTTTGAAACTTCTTCTTCAGTTACTTCGTAAGTTTTCTTTTCTATTGATAAACCTTTGTATTCACCTAATTCAACTTCTGGGTAAACAGTAACTTCTGCAGTGTAAACAAAGTCCTTACCTTCTCCAACTTCAACTACATCTATCTTTGGATAGTCTACTGGTATTATATTGTTTTCCTTTAATACTTCACTGTATGATCCTTCTATTGCAAAGTTAACTGCATCTTCTAAAAGAACTTCTATTCCATAATATTTTTTAACCACATTCATAGGAACTTTTCCTTTTCTGAATCCTGGTACATTGAAATTCTTAACATTTTTCTTATAAGCTCTTGTTAAAGCTGCATCAAATTTTTCTGCTTCAACCTTTACTTCAAATTTAACGATATTTACATCGATTTTTTCCATTTTAGCTTCCATTGTATATTCCTCCTAAAAAAGTATCTCTTGTTTGATTAATACAACTAGCTTATTATAACACATTTAAGCTATTTTTTACAAATGTTTGTTCACAAAATCACTTAATATTTTACTCTTCACTAGTAATATACATAATATTGCCATCAATTTCAACCTTTAATCCATTTTCATCACTTTTATATAATTTAACTGAATCGCCTTTTAAAGATTCATTAATATTATGTGTATTATCATCAACTGTAACAACTGCAATACATTGTTGTAACTCACCATTAAATTCAGGAATATTAGTAACATATGCTATTTTCTCATCATTAACTATTTTCCCATTAGTATGCCAAAGATAGTTTGAATTGTTATTTAACATTTCACTTCTAGAAACTCTTTCACCACTTTGTGTTGCATATTCATCTAACGTTAAATCTATAATTTCTTTTTTAGCATTAATCAAATAAATTTTTTGATTGTCATCTATAATTAAAACTCTATCTTTATTAATATCAATTGATATTAAATCTTTATCACATTTGATATCAACGATTTCTAAGTTATCATTATTTCCTACAACTTTTAAAGTTACTATATAATCATCAATTGGTAGATTTATATTTTCTGTTCTAAAATTACTCAATCTCAATTCCTTACTAAAAGCTATATTCTTAAAAGTTGCACTTATTTTCTGCATATCATATTTAATAATTATTATACTTACCGTTAAAATTAATACGCTTAATAAGACAATTATATTTCTTCTTTTCTTCCTCTTTCGCATAATCTTTTCATAATCTCTACTAAATATACTTGGCTTTGCCATACTGCACCTCCCCTACAGAAAAACTTTATTTGCAACTATAATATTATCATATAAGAATCATTTTATAAACCATTTATTTACTTTTTTATATATTTTTTACTTATTTTCTTTTTTCCATTCTTTTCTAACTTATTATTCGACAATCCATTATCTTAATTTACAGCATTTTTTTGACTTATTGCATCCACCACACTTACTCTTACCATTATCTCTATTTGTACAGCATCCTCCACACCTCAACATCCCTAAATCCCTCATTTCTTCTATTGTTAATTTAACTTCATTTTCACTATAATCCTCATAATCTGGCTTATCTTTAAGAATATCTTCTCTATATAACATTGAAATTTCCTCCTTTTAATCTATATTTTAACATAATGATTCGCAAATTTTATTCTAATTTTATACATAAAAAAAATTTTTTCAACTTTTTTTGTAAAAATTATTTGATTTTATTAAATACTATTGTATAATATCATTATAGTATTTAATTTATAAATGCTTTTTAATAGCCCATACCGCTCTATAATTAAAACTAATTTAATTATAGAGTTTTAATAAAACCCCACACAATCACTTATTCCCTTTCTTAAGTGGTTGTAATCCCTTAAACCTGTGCTAAGCACAGGTTTTTTATTTACAACATTATCATTGACACCTTTCCTCACTATTATTGTCTTACTTAAACTTTATTATACAAAAAGGCTATGTTTTCACATAACCTTTTTATAATGATTATTTATATCTAATTAAGAAATATAATTTATATATCTATTTTCTGTATTCCTTTAACTATAAATTTTCCATCTTCATACTCTAAATTTAAAATAAAAGAGCTTTGATTAGAATTTTTAACAAATGGCAATATTTTTTTATATACACTATAATCAATCCTTGTAACTAAACTGGCTTTATATATATTATCTTCATATTTAAAATCACTTTTTTTAATTTCAATAGCCAAATCAGTTATTTCATAATTGTTACTTAATAAAAAAGTTTTCTCATTAATATACTTATAAACCAATTCCTTTACTTCCTCAGTAGCTCCAGAAATAATATTTTTATCCTTAGTATTTAGTGCCTCAAATGAGCTACTGTAAAAATTATTTACTGCTTCATCAATCATATTATTTAATACATCATTAACCATATTTATATCTAATTTAATATATTGTTTATTCTCTATTGATACCTCTTCACTCTTAATTGTACCCCATGGAAATTCTCTCTGCAGGAAAATTTTAATATCCTTATCTTTAGGAAGAGGCCCATAATTTTTAATATCCTTAGTCATCAAGCCAGTATCAATATTATTAATAAATACTTTTGCATCATCAAAATTTGAATATAATGTAATATAATTGCCATCAACATTTATTTCAATAGTTTCATCTTCCATTAAATTAACAATTTTACTATCACTTATATCTCCATACTCAGTTTTATATGTATATGAAACTGAGTATGTACCTGGAATTACATCAAATTCAGCTTTATCACGCAAATTAAATTTTTTATTTGAAAACTCTATATTAACATTATTTATATCTGTAATAAAATTAACAGTAACAGTCTTAATATTAATATAATATTTTTCTTTAAAAAAACTTTTACTACTTTCTAATGTGAAATTTCCACTATCTCCATTTTTTCTAATATCATTTACTATTTTATGAATTCTTGTTTCATCTTTATCATACGCCTCAATTAAAGGTTGTAATTCTTTGGAAGATACCTTTTCATTTTCTACCTTTACATAGTGAGATAACATGGAATAATTTTCATTAATTAAAGCTGATTCAAATTTATTTAAAATTTCTTCCTTAGATAAGCTAAAACTACTAAGTAAAAATATAAAAATCACAAGTATAGATAGAATCATTATCACTAATTTAAATTTATTCTTTTCCCATAGTGGCTTAAAACCTATCTCCTTAATATTCTTAATATCTTTAATAAAACTCAAAAAATTGGAATTAATATTTTTATAGCTCTCTTTTATTATCTCTTTAAGATTTTTCATAAAGCATTACTCCAAAATATCTATAATCCATTTTCCACAAGATACGCATTTATATAATCTAATAACAAATAAATCCATTACTTGCCCATTTGCTAAACTAGGATTCTCCTCAATTTCTTTTTTAGTTATAAACTCATCTTCTTCATTTAAAAAACCTTGAATTTCAACTATATAATTTTTATTGCTTTTTCCGCAACAATCATTTTCACCAACACATTCGATCTCTTCATATGTTAATTCATTTTGCAATTCTTCTATTATAGGTAATAAATCCTCAAACTCATTTATATCATCTAAAAAATCCTCTTTATTAAAAATTAAATCTTCAATTGTAAATAACTTCATCTTTTTTACTCCTTATATAAATAATATACTCTACTCATAATATATCATTTCTTTTATACTATTCAACATTTTTTAGTTATTTTCCCACCTTAAAGTATGTACAGTTAAAATCTTTATTTATATAAATTCGTATAAATAATTTATTTTCCGTTGAAAAATTTGTATTTTTATATTAAATTAAAATTTGAACATTATTTTAATAAAATTTTATAAAATGCAAGGAGAAATACTAATGAAAAGAAATAATAATTCTAGCTCTAAAACTAGAAGACTTGTTGTTATAGGTGCACTAGGTGGAATTTCTATATTTCTTGGTATAAGTGGTTTAGGATTAATCCGTCTACCTATTTTTAGTCTTACTATAATGCATGTTCCAGTAATTATAGGTGCATTATTAGAAGGTCCTATTGTAGGTATTGCTGTAGGATTAATTTTTGGATTATTCTCAATGTATCAAAATATTACTGCCCCTGGATTAACATCATTTATATTTTGGAATCCAATAGTTGCATTAATTCCAAGAATGCTTATTGGTGTAGTATCATATTATTCATTTAAACTACTTAAAAGCAAAATAAAAAATACTGGAATTTGTACAGGTATTGCAGCAATTTTAGGTACACTAACTAATACAATTGGTGTATTAGGACTAACTTATATTTTATATCTAGATAGATATGCACAAGCAAGAGAAATATCAAGAGACGCAGTAGCTGGAACTTTACTTACTGTTGGATTAACAAATGGAATTCCTGAAGCTATAGTTTCAGCATTAATAACAATACCAATAGTTGTTACAATGCTAAAAATGAAAAGAAATTAGTTACATTTTAATACATACTTAGATATACATAATTATCTAGGTATGTATTAATTTTTATCTTTTTACCATTATATAATTTAGTCCCATATGATAGTTAAAATATTCTTTTTTTCCTATATTCCCTTGTTTTTAATAGATTATATAAATTACCTTTGCACATAATATTAGTGTAAGTAAAAACGAATTACTTACAATGGAACATAAATATTAATTTATTTAAAGGAGGGTCTTTTATGGCTCAAAAGTTAGTACCAGAAGCAAAAAATGGATTATCAAAATTTAAAAATGAAGTAGCAAGCGAAATGGGAGTTCCTTTTACAGACTACAACGGAAACTTAACTTCTAAACAATGTGGAAGCGTTGGTGGAGAAATGGTTAAGAGAATGGTTGAACAATACGAACAAGGAATTAAATAAGCTAACTAAAAAAATAAGTTAATAAAACAAAATAAGAAAGTGTAAATATCAGTTATGATACTTACACTTTCTACCCTTATATAACTTTTTATTTATTTTCTATAAAAACTTCTACCCCATAATGATCAGAAATCACTTGTTTATTTATCTTATTAAATATTACGTTAGATTTTTTTACTTTTATCTCTTTATTACTTAATATTAAATCTAACCTTTTATCTTCAGCCTGAGCTTCCCAGCCAGCAATTTCTCCTTTAACAGTTATCCCTAAATCTTTTTCTTCAGCAATGCAATAAGTATCTATTAACCCTTTATTTATTAAATAATCATATCCTTCATTTCTTACTAAAGCATTATTATTAAAGTCCCCCATAACAAAGGATAACCTCTTACTTGATATATTTTCCAATAATTTTTCAGCTTGATATTTAAAAGGTTCTATATCATCATTCCACCAACCTGTATGACAACTATAAAAATCAACTAGTTCACCATTTTGCTCAATTGTTATACTCACTATATTTCTACTTCTATAATCATTTTTATTGTTACTTTGTGAAATATAAAATGATTTATAATCTTTAATTTCATGAATCGTAAGTATGGCTAATCCTTCTTCATATATATCATATCCTATATGCGAATAATCCCATATGAAATTGTATTTATACTCATCAAGTTTATTTAATTCTTTAATCAGTAATCTAGCAAAATTATCTTCTTTAATTTTTGAATCAACACTATTAGCATCAATCCTTTGACTTACCTCTTGAAGAGCAATTACATCATATTGCTTTTCTTTAATAACATTTGCTAAATATTTAATTTTTTCGACTTGATTTTCCTCTTGCCACGAATGACAATTTAAAGTTAAAAGTTTCATATTAAACCCCTACTAAACTCCTAATATATCTTGAATATTTGATTTTAATATATCTGCCTTTGGACCATAAATTGCTTGAACTCCACTATCTTTCAATATTAATCCTAGAGCTCCATTTTTCTTCCACTCTTTTTCATCTGCAACCTTCTCAATGTCTTTAACAGTTACTCTTAAACGTGTCATACACGCATCAACATCTTCAATATTTTCTTTTTCACCTAATAAAGAAATTATTTTTAAAGATAATACATCATTAGCTGTTGCCTTATCTACTGCAACTTCATTTTTTATATCACTTGACTCTTCCTCATCATAATTCCCTAAACGTCCTGGTGTCGGAATCTTGAATTTTTTAATACAGAAACTAAACACACCAAAGTTAATTCCAAAGAAGGCTAAGCATGCAATAACAAAATTAATAACATCTCCAAGTAATCCAGCATTAATCATCATAGGAATACGTGTTATAAGCTCTATTGCACCAAAAGCATGAACTCTTAAATTAATTACATCAGCTAAAGCAAATGCTAGTCCTGTTAATATTGCATAGATAACATAAAGTACTGGCGAAATAAACATAAATAAGAATTCTATGGGCTCACTTACCCCAGTTAAAAATACTGCTAATCCAATTGAAATAAACATTGATTTATATTTTTTCTTTTTATCTGCATCTACATTTTTATACATAGCTAATGCAATACCTAGTAATGATGCTGTTGATAATATTACTTGTCCAACTTTAAATCTTGCTGGTGTTACTGTTGCTAATAAGTTATTATATTCAGCCATATTTCCTGCAGATTTAAAGTTAATTAAATCTGTTATCCAAGCAAACCATAATGGATCTTGACCTGCAATAACTGTACCTGCTGCTGCTCCTGTTAATGATGTATAAACTCCACCTAATTCAGTATAATTAACAGGAATCGTTAACATATGATGTAATCCAAATGGTAATAATAAACGTTCTAATGCTCCATATACAAATGGTGCTAATACCGGTGCTGTATCCTTTGAATTTGCAAGCCAAATACCAAAGCTATTTAAAGCACCTTGAGCAAAAGGCCAAACTATAGATAATATAACAGCAGTAACTGTTGACCATAAAATAACAACGAATGGAACAAATCTTTTTCCATTAAAGAAATTTAACGCTTGTGGTAATTTGTTATAGTTATAATATTTATTAAATAATGTTGCACCTAAGAAACCTGAAATAATTCCTATAAATACACCCATATTTAGTGCTGGAGATCCTAAAACACTTGTAAAATAATCTGGAACTGTTAATGTTGCACCTAACAACGACTTAACTGTTGCAGTACTATCTGCTAACATCTCAGTACTTACTCCAAATATTGCACCTGTAATACGATTAATAAGAACAAATGATAATAGCCCTGCGAAAGCTCCCCCAGCTCTTTCCTTTGCCCATGAACCTCCTATTGCAACTGCAAATAATATATGTAAGTTTCCAATTATTCCCCAACCTATATTATCCATAACTCTTGATACTGCTTGTATTATATCTGCCTCAAAATACATTCCTAGCAATTTTCCTATAGTTATCATTAATCCAGCTGCTGGCATGACAGCAATAACTACTAATAACGCCTTACCAAATTTTTGCCAAAAATCGAAAGATAATAATTTGCCCTTTTTCTTTGTTTTACCCATTTTTATTCCCCTTTTCATTAGGAGGATTAACCTCCTAAATTTATATTTTTTATTTTAAGTATTTAAAATACCCGAGCTCTATTATTTTATTTTTATAAATTATAGTTTATAAAGTCTTGCTTCATATGGTCTTAAAATAAATTCTTTTATTGCATTATGTTTATCAACATTATAATTGCTTAATAATAATCCTTCGTAATTTAATTCTTCCTCATAATTATATTTCGCTTCATTATGTGATAAATTTACTATTACAATAAATTTTTCATTACCCATAGTTCTTGTATAAGCATAAATTTTTTCATCTTCATCTAATATAAGATCATAACTACCATAAATTAGAGTTTTATATTCTTTTCTTATTGTAATCATCTTTTTATAAAAATTTAAAATTGACTTTTCGTCTTTTAATTGTGCTTGTACATTTATATTCTTATAATTTTCATTAACATTAATCCAAGGCTTTCCTTCAGTAAAGCCTGAATTAACACTATCATCCCATTGCATTGGAGTACGAGAATTATCCCTTGATACCGCCCATACATACTTTAATGCCTCTTCTTTAGTCAATCCTTCAGCTAATTTTTCCTTATATATATTTATCCCTTTTACATCGTTATAATCATAAATTGAATCAAACTTAACATTTGTCATTCCAATTTCTTGCCCTTGATATATAAATGGTGTTCCTTGTTGCATAAAATACATAAGACCAAATGCTGTTGCACACTCTCTTAAATACTCTTTATCATTTCCCCAAGTAGAAATTACTCTAGGAATATCATGATTTTCTATATATAAAGCATTCCACCCATTACCATCTAATGCCTTTTGCCACTTTGTTAGTACTTTTTTGTAGTTCTTCACATTAAAGCTATTTTCACTTTCAGCCCCCCAAAGATGTAAGTGTTCAAATTGAAATATCATATTAAACTTTCCATTTTTCTCTCCTACCCAAAGGTCAGCCTCTTCAGCCTCTACTCCATTTGCTTCTCCCACAGTCATAATGTCATAATTATCAAAAGTTCTCTCTTTTAACTCTTTTAAGTACTTATGTATCCCCTCTACATTCATATGCTTATCAAAAGATTCCACATATTTTAATTCTTTTGGATTATCCATATCCGTTAATCCTTCTTCTTTTTTTATGTGACTAATTGCATCAACTCTAAATCCATCAATTCCTTTATCTAGCCACCAATTTATCATATTATAAATTGCCTCTCTTAACTCTTTACATTCCCAATTTAAATCTGGTTGCCTCTTTGTGAATAAATGTAAAAAATATTCATCAGTATTTTTATCATATTCCCATACTGATCCTTTAAAAATACTCTCCCAATTGTTAGGTTCTATTCCATTCTTGCCTTCTCTCCAAATATACCAATCTCTCTTTGGATTATTCTTTGATGACTTAGATTCTATAAACCATGGATGTTCATCACTAGTATGATTTACTACCAAATCTATTATAAGTTTCATATCCCTCTTATGGACTTCTTCTAACAATTCATCAAAGTCCTTCATTGTTCCGAAATCATCCATAATATCTTGATAATCACTTATATCATATCCATTATCATCATTTGGTGATTTATACATAGGACATATCCAAATTACATTAATACCTAAATCTTTCAAATAATCTAATTTAGAAGTTATCCCCTTTAAATCTCCTATTCCATCACCATTAGAATCTTTAAAGCTCCTAGGATATATCTGATATCCTACAGCCTCTTTCCACCAAACTTCTTTCATTAAAACACACCCCTTTTATGCAATCGATTGCATAAACATTTAAATAATATGCACAGTACCATTTACTGTACATATTTACATTATTAGCTTGTCCATCTGCTAAGATTATAATTTACTAAACCGTTACCAGTTCCATGAGTTTACTATAACATTCTAAGAAACTGTTTACAATAATTAAATTATCCTATTTTTAGTCAAATTTTGAAATTAACTTGAAATATCTTTCATTTTCTTTATATTATGCAATCGGTTGCATTAAATTTATATTTTCTTTTTTTAATGACTCTCTTTCAACAAGCTTAGTTTCAATAACATAATATCCTTTACTTTCTCTATTTTCTAATTTATCAATTAGCAATTTAGTGGCATACATTCCCAATTTTTCAGAATTAATGTCAACGGATGCTAATGGTGGATTTTTATATTGAGTTAACGGTATATTATTAAATCCCACTATAGATATATCCTTATATCCTAACTCTTGAATCGCTTTTTGTACTCCAAAAGCAAGCAAGTCATCAGTTGTTACAAAAGCTGATACTTTATTTTTTTCTAATATGCTTTTTGCTCCTAAATAACCATTCTTCTCTGAAAAATCGTCCATCTCTATAATTAATTCATTATCTACCTCTATATTTCTACTAAACAATGCTTGCTTGTATCCATTTAATCTGTCCTTAGAAACGTTCATTTCAGATTTAGCTCCTATAAATGCTATTCTTTTATTATCTAACTCTATCATATTTTGAGTTAAGTTATACATAGCCGCAAAGTTATCATTATCTACCCATAAAACACCATCAATTTCATCTGGTCTACCTATTACAACAAAAGGAAATTCCTTTTCCTTTAAATAATTAATAGTTATATCATTATCTTTTACGTTAAATAAACATACTCCATCTACAAGATTACCTTCAGTAAATTTTTTTATCCATTCTTCATCATCTTTTTTATTTTCATTAAAAGCATACATTATATAATAATCTTCTTTTTGTGAATACATACTAATTCCCTTCATTGCTTGAACAAAGAAAGGATTTTCAAAAGACACCTCAGCCTCTCCTGGTAATAAAACTGCTAATATCCTTGTTTTATTATTAGCAAGGCTCCTTGCTACAACACTTGGAGTGTAGTTTAATTTCTTTATTGCTTCATTAACTCTCTCTTTTGTCTCTTCACTTATTTTACTGCTATTGGCTAAAACCCTCGATACTGTAGACGTTGCTACTTTTGCCTCTCTTGCTACATCTTTTATTGTTACCTTCATAAATACTCCCTCTTACTTTCTCAGTTAGTGTAAAGTTTTTTACACTACTTTTCTTTTAAATTCTTTATATATCAAGG
>OOCW01000347.1_pt1 | contig 48498 bp, 64 predicted proteins | sample 1671201 | NCBI WGS metagenome assembly OOCW01 (sample SAMN06348132, study PRJEB24527) | human gut metagenome | biome: human gut; feature: ankylosing spondylitis patient; material: feces | host: Homo sapiens | place: China | collected 2015-10
AGCAAATAGCTAAATATTATTCTTTACCATTTATAGACATACACAACGATGGTGGGTTTAATGAATATACCTATTCTATATACATGTATGATGATAAAATTCATTCTACTGATTTAGGATATGAAAAAGAAGCGAAATTAATAAGTGGTGAATTAAGAAGGATATTCGGTTAAATTTAACGAACATTTGATAAATATTGCGAACAAAAACATATCAACTCATATTTCATATTTTACTTTTTATATTAAATTTTAAGCATATTCAACGACTTTAATTGAATATATATAAATAGTAATTGAAATGGGGGTAAAAAGAAATGATTATTGGAGTAGACTTAGGTAATTATGCAGTAAAAACTAGTGAAAATCTACACTTTTTAAGTAAAGTAATTGAAAGTAACGGTTTTTACGGTGACAAAGAAATATGTTTTGAAGGTAAAAAGATAATAGTTGGTGAAGGAGAGTTCCAAACAGACTTTAACAAATCATTGAAAGAGAACACTTTGCCACTATTATTTAGTGCATTAGCATTAAGTCACCCTTACGAAGAGTGCTTTGAGGTTGTGTTAGGACTTCCAATACAACAATACAAGAATAATAAACAAGAGCTTATAGATTATATTAAAGAAAATAGATGCAAACAAATAATTCATAAAGGGCATACTAGAAATATAACTATATGTGATGTAACAATAGCACCAGAAGGAGCTAGTGTTTATTATAACCTTCCTAAAGATATTAGACATAAAATAAACACTAAACAATTAGTTATAGTTGATATAGGTGGAAGAACTACTGATGTGTGCTTATTCAAGAATAAACAAATAAAGAAGTACAAGACAATACCTAGTGGTATACTGAACGTTTATTCAGACGTTGTCAATGTAGTTAATGAAGAATATACTACAAACTTACCATTAGAGGACGCAGAGGAAATAATAGAAAAAGAACTATTTATAAATGGTGAAACAAGAGATAGAGGATTTATAAAACAAATATTAAAATTACACTTTGATAGCATTTTTAAAGAGCTTCAATTAAATTTTGATATTAGTCAAGGTTATGTGCTTTTAACTGGTGGTGGTTCTAATATATTTAAAAAAGCTTTTAGTAATAGACTTAACAATTTAATTATTAGTTCAGATAGCATATTCGATAACGTTAAAGGGTTTAAGAAGATTGGTGAAAAGTTATGGCGATAAAAAGGTGTTTAACAATAAGTTTTAAAGCTACTACAAAAGATTTAAAATTGTATGAACTATTAAATAGCATGGAAGATCGTTCAGCAGAGGTTAAAAAAGTTTTATATGATGTTTATTTTGGTGGAAAAACGCAAGATAACAAAGTAAATAATTCAAATAATATTGATAAAATTTTAGATGATGAAGATGTTCCAGATGTTATGGATTTTTAACTATCACCATAAAAGTGTACTATTACCACACTCTTACGAATATACTAATAGTGTGGTAATAGTGTGGTATTAGGTAATAAAACCTCGGTTATTACTCGATTATATGCTCGGTAAGAGTAGTGGGGGAGTGTTCGGTTAATGTATGGTAGAAAAAGAGAAGAAGAATTAAAGCAAAAGAGAATAACTGTACAAGTTAGTCAAAAAGAGAAAGAAATACTTTTAGAACTTGCAGAAAGAGAACATATGACAGTTGGAGCTTTTATAAGAAAGATTTGTATTTACGATAAGTATGATGAAATCTTTAGAGGTAATTATTAATGAATTGGAACGCATTTATGGTAGTGTTACCAATAAACATATTAATAATATGGGCAATAATTGAAGATATTAAAGAAATAATAAAAAGAGAAGAAAACGAAAGAATACGTGAAGCTAATTTACTAAGAGATACTATTCATATAGATGTATCTGAAAAAGATTTAGAAATGCTTGATATGAATATTAAAAGAAGTCCGTATCTTACACGTAATGAATATATAAGAGGAATAATAAAAGAACTAAATAAAGACGCTTAATTGCGTCTTTTATACTAAGGAGTGATATTATGAACTTTAAGCAACTACTTGATTTGACTTATAACATGATAGACGAAGTAGATGAAGATGAACAAATAGAGATAATAGTTAAAGGTGCTATTAACGAAGCATATAGAGATTTAGCAAAAATAGACAAGCGTATTTCTACTGCTTATGTGCCAGTAATAATGGGTACGATAACGCTACCAGATAATTGCCTACAAGTCGTTTCTACTTCACCAGAGCTTACTAACGAAGATAAAGTAGTTGGTAATTCTATAATAACTAATAAAAGTGGTATTGTTGAAATGGTGTATGCTACTTCGCCAGAAGAACTTATAGAAAATGAAGATGAACCAGACTTAAATATATTTCTACATGAAGCTTTATGCCTTTATGCTTGTTATAAGTATATGCTTCATAGAAAGAAGGTAAAAGAATCAGAATACTTCTTAAATAGATATGTTATGAAAATAAATAACTACGAACAAACACAAGCAGAAATGATTAACTGTGTAAATGATAGCGTAGTTATAGATTATTAGGAGGTACTTTATGGCAGAAGCTTCATTCAAAATACCTAGTTTTCAAAGTGGTATTAACGAATATTACGCAGAAGGTTTAATAAAACAATATGAAAGTGTAAAGGCATATAATTGTGATATATCAGAAGGCTCTCTAAAGACGTTTAATGAGCCATCAACAAAATATACCTTAGATAGTAATATCCACTCTCTAATGGCGTTCTACGATGTTTCAGACGCATATGTGCTTTGTGGTAAAGGTAAATCCCTGTGCAAAACTGACGGAACAAAAATATACGATATATCTGGTGAAAAATTAGATACTCTTAATTTTGAATATAATGGTGAGCGTATAATGGTTGCTACGTCTAAAGAAGATACTCCTTTTTTACATTCCAAAAAGGAAACTAGAAAATTAAAAAACAGACGTAAAAAATATAATGATGAAGGAGAACACGTTGGGTACATAGACGCTGATGGTAAAGAACATGAAAACGAAAGCACTATAACCACTTATGCTCCTACTGGTGAGTTTATGGAACTTCATTATGATAGACTTTGGATAGCAGGAAATAAGGACAATCCCGATAGAGTTTACTTCTCTACTGCTAACGTTAATGGTGCTGATATAGAGGACTTTACTGTTCCACTTGCAGAGGAAGAAGAAATAAATATGCACGGTGGTTTTCTTGATGTAAGAAGTTATGATGGCTCTAAGATCATTGCAATGAAAGTTATATTTAATAGCGTTGTGTTGTTCAAGAATAAAAGTGCTTATAAGATATATGGTAGCTCTCCTAGTAATTATCAACTTGTAGAATTGTTTAGTTGTAATGGAGCTATAGCTGATAAGAGTATTTGTGTAGGTAATAACGGAGCTTATTTCTTGAATAGTGACGGTATATATTACTATGACGGTACAAATACAACTCTTGTTTCGCAAAAGATAAAAAACATTATAGGTAGAATGAATAAAAACTACGCTAATAAAAGCGTTGCTATATACCATAATAATAAATACTATCTTGCTATTCCTACAGATGGCAGCGAAAATAATAATACTCTTATTGAATTTAATACTATGAATAATTCTTTTATGACTTATGATATAGACAATATAAACTCGTTCTTAGAGTTTGAAAATGAATTACTATACTCTTCTGGTGAAAAAATAAAGAGCTTGTTCAACGGAACAAAAGCTTTACCACTTCTTTGGACTACTCCATTATTTGATTTTGGTGCTAAAAACTATCGTAAAATGAGTAATTATATTTACCTTAGAGTTAAAGGTCAAGGAAAGTTAAAGTTAAAACTAAAAACAGAACGTAAAACAAAAGAGCTTATTATTGATTTACCAGAAGAAGAAACGTTATTAAGAAAGAAATTAAAAAACAAAGGGCGTATGTTCCAACTAATGATAGAAAATGTTGATAACTCTAGTTTTGAGTTAGTTGCACCAGAGCTTATTTGTGAGCTAGACGCTGATTAAAGGAGATAAATTATGACATATGTAAGAGAAGAAGTAAGAGGTACAACTGGGCAAGACATAATGAAAATTAATGAAAATTTTATGAATATATTTGAAAAAGTGTTCGGTGACATAAACTTTAGCGATACTGATAAAAACTTACAAAACAATATACTAACACAATATATACCGTTCCAAGGTGATGGGAATTTAGATAGTTCTTATCCTCTTTACGTTAGATTTTATGTTCCCCCTAATATAAAAACTATTAAAGGAGCTACACTTAACGCTTTTGTAGAAAACTATCGTATGGATAGTGATGTAACAAAAGGTGGTGGTGGTGTTGCAGGTGGTAGTGTAAACCTTAGTATATCTGGTGGTGGTAGTTGTACTGGTAGTGGGTATACTGCTCCTAAAACTTCTTATGTAACAAAGTGGGGAACTCCACCTTATGAATATGAAGCTCCTACTGATTTAATATATCCACAAAACGAAAATATAACTACTAAACCTGGTGGTTTTATAGCTTCTAAAGATAACAGAAAAACATTAGGAGTATTAACGCCAGACGGTAGATTAACTGGTAGTGCTAGTTATTTTAAATATGCAGATTTTAATACTTTTCAACACTCACATGATTTACCACCTATAAGTGTTAGTGTAAGTGTTCCACCACATAGCCATACTGGTGAAGCTAGTGTAAGTATACCAGAACACGAGCATAAACTAAAAGAAGGTATAAGAGTATCAACTACTGCCCCAGGTACTACAAATGTGTACGTTAATAACAATAAAGTTTGTACAGTATCAAGTGGTAACGCTACTGCTAATAACATAGACATATCACAGTACGTAAAGATTGGTGAATGGAATATTATAAAAGTAGATACAACGAATTTAGCACGTATAAGTGTTTATGGAACTATAGAAGCAATAATGAAATACACAAATAAATAGAGGTGAAATAATGGACGCTAATAATAAATATTATCAACAAGCTCAACAACAATACACTCCTAGTTATAACTTAAAAGTTGACGCTTTAAAAAATCAACTTGCAAGTAATCAACAAAACTTAGAGCAACAAAAAGTTGGAATAAACAACAATTATGATTTGCAAGTACAAAATCAAAATTTAAATAATAAGCTTAACAAAAACAACGTATCAAATACAATGCTTGGTCGTGGATTAAGTAACTCTTCTATTGCCGTAAGTGGATTAGCAGAACAAGACGCTAAGAACACAAGACTTGTAGGTGATATAAACAGAAATAGAACTGCTGATTTAAATAACATAGATGAACAAAAGAATTTATTAGCACAAAATTTTAACAACACTTTAGCACAAATGGAAGCTGATAAATTAGACGCTATTATGAGTTTAGCATACCAATTAGAAGATAGAGATTGGGATAAGAACTTTAAAAACAAGCAACTTCAACAAGAATATGCTTTAGCTGAAATGCAAAAACAATACCAATACGCACAATTAGCACTTCAAAGAGAACAAATGAATAGTAGTAACGCTTGGAAACAAAAAGAGTTTGATTATAAACAACAACTTTACAATCAACAATTAGAAAGAGAAGCTTATAATGATTATAAAAATACTATAAATAACTTAATATCTAACCCAAATATAAATAATGATGATAAATATAAAGCGTTAGCACAAGTTTACACATCAATGCACAATGATAGTAATAAATATGGATATGATTACTCTGGTTTACAAAAGAATATAACTGATTGGGGTAATAGAAATCCATTAAGCACATCTCCACAATATTATGCAAAAAACAACCAAGTATCTAAACCATCATCTTCTCCTAGTAAAGGCATAGGAACACAAGACTTCTATAGCTTATCTAGTAGATATTAGAAAGGAACGATAAGATTATGAATTGGTTAGATGATATGCTTAAAAGCACAAGAAAAACAACTACTAATTTAAACTCATTAGGGGATTACTCTCCCCTTTCTGGATTTGAAAACGAGCAATATTCAAGCAAAAATCCATATCAACAAATATTAAGCTCTGCACCTAAAGAAGAAACTCAAAAAATAAACGATATACTTAACACTAATTATTTAAAAACAATAGGTATGGATAGTTGGGCAAACAAACAATACAACAACTTACCAGATATTCCAATAAACAGTACATTCTACAACAGAAAAGATATTTATGATTTAAAGCAACGTCTTAACGCTTCTGGAATAGAAATACCAGAACAAGCTAAAAATGACGCAGGATTACTTACTAGGTTCTTTAATATCATATCAGCAGGTGGTCAAGCCGTAACTACTGGTCTTTATAATGCACTTGATGGTGATGAAAACACTAAATTTTTAAAAGGTTTAGGTGATGGGTTCACAGGTTCTTTAACAAGTGATGAAAGTAAAATAAAACGTGGTAGTGATTTAGTTGATTTAGTTGCAGGGGAACGTACTGGTGATGAAGGTTTTGGTGAAAAAGCAGGGCGTTTTGTTGGTGGACTAGCACTTGATATATTACTAGATCCAACTACTTATCTTACTGGTGGACTTGGTGCATTAACAAAAGGTAAAACAGTATCAAAAATAGGTACAGAAGTTACACAAGAAGCAGTAGAGAACGCAATAAAAGGTATTAATAGTGTTGCTAAAGGAACTAAAAACGCTGATAAAGTAGTTGATTTATCACAACAAGCTAAGAGAATTACAGAAACTATTAATAAAAACAACGTTAAAAATTATAAAGGTTTAAACTTTACTGTTCCGTTTACAACGATAGAGAAAGAGATAATTAGTGCTGATAAAATCGCAGAGATAAGTAGATCATTAGGTATAGATAAAACGATTGGAAAAGGATTAGAAAAAAGTGGAGAAGCAATAAAGAACACATGGAACTTTAAAAAGAGCGAAGATGGTATAAGAGCGTCATTAGAAGCTTTGCCTAAAAGTATCTTAAAGAAGCTTGATACTAATTATGAATTAAAACAATTAATAAAAAATAATCCATTAGAGTATGCTAAACAAGTTGCTTCAAAAGAAGTTAAGAATCAAAGTAAATACGCTAAAGAACTTATGAATGAAGAAAACTTTGCACAAGTTAAAACTCTTATAGAGGATATGAAAGCGTTAGGAAAAGACACTAAAGAAATATCTTCACTTATGGAAAAGCTTAAAACTCATAACGTTTCTGATGTACTAAAAGATGAAGCTCATTACAATATATTTGAAAAATTTATAAATGACGCTTCAAGAGAACTTGATAATGCAACAAAAACTGTTACTGAAAGCGAAAGAGCCATGAGAAAAAGAGCTTATGAACTTTTAAATAACACTAAAAAAGAGTTTGATAATGCAAAACAAATAGATGACTTTATCGAATCTACTGGTGCAAAACCAATAGATGAAGTTTCTAGTAAAACAGAACAAGTACGTGATATAAGCGAACTTGATATAAAGAGAAATAAAGAAGATGTAATAAGCGAACTTAAAGAAGCTAATCCAGAAGCAACAACACTTTGGGAACTTTACGCTGATGAAAGTAAAGGTGCTATTAATGAATGGATTAAACTTTCTGGTATGCCTAAAGAACAACTTGATAATTTCTTAGAGCTTTCTAGTAAGCAAAGAGAAAAAGTGTTTAACAACTTAACAGAAAGAGAACTTAAAAAGATAACAAAAACTAGACCAGACGGAACGAAATATAGAAATATAAAAGAAGCTAATGAAATTCGTTCTAAAATGTCACAAATACGTACTTCGTTTGATGATATGTACAAGACAATAAAGAAAGATATGAAAAACTTCAACGAAGCTAATAATGTATCTACATACGTTACACCTCATAACACTAAAGAAGTTATGGATAGCTTAGATGAAATGATTAATAAAAATGCTGATAAAGTTTTAGAGAAATCAGTTAACTTTAATATTTCTAATAACTTAGCTCCAACGGACGGAATAAATAACAAAACAAAATTCACTAAAGAACTTCAAATAGAAAAGACTAGAGATTTAATTAAAAATAGAGTCGATGAAATGTTCTCTATGAAAGATCAAATACTATTAGAACTTGGACTTAAAGGTGATAATGTAGCAAGTGAAGTGTACGATAAAATTGTTCACGGACAAGCCGAAAACATGATAGATAAGGGAAGCAAGTATTTTGTTAATCCAGAGAAAGCTATTGAATACAAAAAACTTAAAAATCAAATTTCTAGTTTATATACAGGTAAAACGATATATGGTAAAGAAGCTAAAGCAAGTTTACCTAATTTAGCAAAACGTTATGGCGTTGAAATAAAAGACTTAACAGAAGGTAGTATGAGGTCTATTTACGGTAGAACATCAATACTTACTGATACAGTAGAAAAGAGATTGCGTAATGATGTTGTTAGAAAAATGAGGTCAATTGTTGAAGGTAGAGGTGTAGATAGTTCTATATCTAAAGGTTTTGACCACGTAACAGAAGTAGTAGATACTGTTACTGGCAAAAAACATGATTTAGAAGAAATACTATCATATCTTAATAGAGGTAACAAGGGAGCTAAGAGAGTAACAATAGATAATTTACCTAGTCGTTATAAAGTCACTAACAAAGGTGGAGTTATGCAACTTGCAGAGCAACAAATAACAAGAGAGTTTGCAGAGAAATATCACGGTAAAGTATTCTCTGAACTTAGCAAAGAAGAACAACAACAATTAATGAGAAGAGCTGAAAGAATAGCTGATGATTTGCTTGAAAATGAGTATTTTATGGGTAACAAAAACGTTATTGATGGTGTTGATAACATGGACTTTAACGATTTGGGTGGTAATAATCCATTTAGAGAGCCAGACGAGTTAGTTGCTCCAAAAACAAAATACTCTAAAGAAGCTATTGATTTTGTTAACAATAAAAAACCTTATTTAAAAAACAAGAGTGGTAATAAAAGACAAATAGTTGAAGATTTACAAAGAGGATATGAAGAACGTAGAGCATTTAATAAAGCTATGTCAAAACAAACTACTGCTCAATTAGAAGCAAGTGTAACAAAAGAACTTCCTAGTAATGTTAAATACGAAAAGCCTATAGACGCAGATGTTCAAAAAATAGCTGACGATATAACATCTAAAGTTAAAGATAGAAGTATTAATGACATGAAAGTACCAGAACTTAGACAAATGCTTAAAGAGTACGGAATAAAAAATATAAGCAAGTCTAATCGTAAAGAGCTTCTTGAATTGGCTGATATAGTTGCAGGAAAGAACGCTAGAATAGGCATTGATTTGTCTAAGAAAACTGTTGATGAAATACAAACGTTATTTAAACAATTAGGTATCAATGACGCTGAATTTGACAAAGCATTAGAACGATTTACTGGTGCTAAAAAGTTTGAGAGAAGAGCTAGACTTACAAAGGATAGTTTAGAAACTTCACTTGCTAAAGTAAAGAATGGTGAAGATGATATTGCTAGATTAACTGCAACAATAGATAACTTGTTTGGTGAAAGTGGTAATAAACTTTACAATACTTACGCTGAAAACATGAAGAAGAATATAATAAATTTAGATGGCGAAAAGACAATGAAAACGCCAATAGAGTTAATAAGAGATAACAAAGAGGTAGTTGACGCTTTAGGTGGAACTAAAGAAGCAGAAGATTTTATCGTAAACTACACAGAGTATATGAGAAAACTTTTAGCTGATGAAAAAGACTTCGGACTTGATGTTAATTCTATAACTACGCAAGGTTATGTTCCTAGACGTATGAGTGATGAAGCACTAAAGAAAACTGCTAATAACACAGATTTAAATGTATTCCTTGAAGCTTATTTCAGAGATAGAAAGAACTTGCGTTACAATGAACAAAAGTTTATGAAAGCAAGAACTGGTAACGGAACTAGCACTATTGCTGAACTTAACGAAGCAATCTATAAGAAAACATTAGAAGAATTTGGTGAAGAGGGAGCAATAAAGAACTTCTTTGAACGTGATCTTGCAAGACTTATGATACAAAGAACCTATGAACATGGTAATGCTTTTTATGACTTTAAGCTTAAAGATATGTACTTAGATAAAATGGGAGTTAAGCTTGGTTGGGCAAAAGGAAAAGATGGAAGTTTATACAACATAGTAGAGAACGCAACTGGTAGTAGAAAGTGGGTTAAAGAAACAGAACAAGGAATTTACAATGACTTTATCGGGTTACTTAACAAACAAGATTACAACTCAATAAGAAAAGAAATAGAAAGCTTTATGCCTAACGAAAATTATTTACCAGATGGTATGTTAGAAAAGGTTAAAAAAGAAGCATTAGATAAGTTAGATAAAGTTGAAAATTATAAAAAAGTAAAAGGTGGGCAAACTTACGAACAAGTTAAAAATGAGTTATTCTCTAGTTTACCACAACGTGCATTTGCTAGAGAACTTAAAGAGCAAGTTAAACAAGGAAACGTAAAGCTTGTATATCCTAAAGGTGAAAGTGCTGATATTACTGTTAATGCACTAAAGGACGAATCACTTCAAAAGAATTTAAAAGAAACTATGTGGTCAAAGAAAGCAGAGCAATATAATGGAGCTATTGATTACACAGAACTTACATGGGAAGATTTTGAGAAAATAAACATGAGTACGAAGAATGTTCCAGTTTATGCTATAGATAGCGTAACATATGACGCTTATCAAAAAGCTATGACAGAACAATTTACAAAGGATAAAGATAATTTCTTAAAAGTATATGATAAGTTTACAAATGTGTGGAAGAAGATGGCTACAACAAGTGTTGGATTCCATGTTAGAAATGCTTTTGGTAATGCGTTTCAAATGTATTTAGATGTTGGAGCAGAAGCACTTAACCCTAAATGGTTACAAATAGCAAACGAAGTTGGTAAAGATAGTGCAGAAGTGCTATTTAAAAGTGTTGATGGCGTAGAATATACTGGTAAAATGGTTAATGATTTGTTTAAACAAGTTGGTTTAGATAATGTAACGCAATTAAGCACAGAGTTTAATAAAGCTCGTAAAGGTAACATATCAATAGATGAATTGATAAACGGAGTTACAAAACCTAAAGCTAATCCTATAGAAGCAATATTTAACACTTCACAAAAAGTAGGTGATAATATTGAAAAACTTTCTAAACGTCAGCAATTCTCAATACTTTTAGAAAGAGGTTATTCACCACTTGAAGCAAAGCAACACGTAGATAAATTCTTATTCGATTATTCTGATTTGACAGATTTTGAAACAGATTTTATGAAGCGTATAATTCCGTTCTATACATTTGCTAAAAAGAACATGGAATTACAAATAGATACGCTTATGCACAACCCTACACCAGTTAAAAATGCTAGAAGAATATTAGATAACCAACGTAAAGTTAATGTATCAAAAGAAGAAGAAACTCTTATAAAAGATAATGACAAAGATAAAATCATAACTGATTTTGTAGGTAAGAAACGTACAATATCTACTAACTTACCGTGGATTCAAGATACTAATATTCTAGGTTCACTTAATCCTATAATAAAAACACCTTTAGAACTCGCTACAAATAAAAACTTTACATTCGGTAATGAAATAGAGAATTACGAAGGTCAAATGAAAGAAGCTTCTCCAATAGAAGGTCTTTTAGGTGGAATATTAGGACAAACTGAAATAGGTGAGGACGGAACAAAGTACATCAATGCTAAAGCTAAACATTTAATTACTAACGCTTTACCTAGTGTAAGAACTATGGATAGGTCATTTGAAAACGTAACATCTGATGATAAACTAGGTGGATTAATGGCGTTACTAGGATTAGGTGGTCAAGAATTTAATGTAGATAAGAGAACGTCTTATGAAGTAAGAGAGTATAAAGAACTACTTGAAAACTTAGAAAAAAAAGCACAATCAATGGGCATAAACACAAGAGAAAAATTAAAAGAAAAACAAGAGTTAGAAAGGCTAATGAAAGCGTTAAATATATACTAGAGGTGATAAAATGTCTGATGTACTTATAAGAGCTTTAGAAGGGCAAGGAATATGGACTATTGTCTGTATTCTCCTTGTTATTTATACTCTTAAAGAAACTGAAAAAAGAGAAGCACGTTCAATATCAAGAGAAGAAAAATTGCTTGAAATTATTGATAACTTCAAAGAACATTTTGGTCAGCTAAGGGAAGACGTGAATATTATAAAAGTAGATGTAGATGACATCAAAGAACAAGTAAAAAGAGGTGATAAGTAATGAGTGTAAAGAAAATTATCTCTATTCTACTAACTATAGTGTTTTGTTTTCTTAGCATAACAAAACATATAGGCTCTACTGAATTTCTAAGCATATTCAGTATGGTTATTGGTTACTATTTTGGAGCTAGTGTAAGTAGACAAGCTACTAATGAAGCAAAGGAGTTGATTTAATGTATATTGGATTAGACGCAGGACACACTCTTTCTGGAGCTGGTACTGGTGCAACTGGCTATGTATCAGAAACAGATATGAATAGAAAGGTATTAAAAAGACTTACCGAAATGTTAACCGAGAAAGGTCATAAAGTACATAATTGTACTGTAGATAAAAGTAATAGTGATCTAAGCGATAGAGTTAATAAAGCTAATAGTGTTAATTTAGATTTATTCGTTTCTCTTCATCTTAACGCTTATCAAAAAACAAATAACGCTATGGGAGTAGAAACGTATCATTATCCTTCATCTAGCAAAGGAAAGACTTACGCAACTAATGTTCAAAATGAATTAGTTAAAGAAGTAGGTTGGAAAAACAGAGGTGTTAAAACTGCTAACTTCTACGTTATCAAGAATACTAAAGCTCCTGCAATACTTGTTGAGTTAGGTTTCTGTGATAGCAAAACAGATATGGATTTATTTGACGTAGAAAAAGTTTGCAAAGCTCTATTCAAAGGTATAACTGGCGTTGAATACAAATCAACTACAACTACTGCTAAACCTATATATAGAGTTGTTATTGATGGAAAACACGTTGGTTCATACACAGAACTAAGTAACATAATAGAGCAAATAAAAAATCACATATCAAATGCTAAGAAAGTTGAAATAACAAGAATATAAAAATAGAGTAGGTTACGCCTACTCTTTTATTTTAACTCTTTCACTAAGTATTTTATTCCATTCACTTTGCTTCGTACTGCATAGACCACTATTCGTTGCTTTCCCTTTTTGTATCTCTGCATTTAATCTACCACTCTTAGTATTATTATAATACCCCATCATTTCTCTACCTCTAGCTCTACACACCTTTGCTTTGTTGTAATTATCTCTTATGAACACATCAAGTGCTTCTTTACTCTCAAATTCTTTTATAGGATTTAATTCAACGTATCTTCTATAATTATTTATAAAATCAACTAACTTTTGTTGTTTATAGCTTAGCCTAATCATAGGTATAATTACCCCCTCGTAATAGTTATATCGTAATGTACGTTTAGTACGTTCTTTACGTAGCAACGCTTTCGCTTTACGTTCATTACGTCTTAACGTTTCTTATGTTAACTAACGTTGCTTACGCTTTGCTTTACGTCTTAACGCTTAGAAACGTAAATAAAAAAAAAATAAATTCACATTTGATTTGTCAAAATCAAATACGAGCGAAGCGAAGTTGCTATACGCTACTAAACGTTCTAACGCTTATTAACGTATAACTCTTCGTTAGTAAGTGTAACTCAAAAAGTTGTACTTGTCAATAGGTTTTCTTAAATTTCTTCTTGATTTGCAAAAAAAATGCTTAGTAACGTTCATTAGAACGCAAAAAGATACCCCCCACGCTTTAGCAGGTTAAAGTTATAAAGTTTTAATCTGTTAAAGCAAAAAGACACGCCAACCTGTAAACGTGTCTTTAAGTATATATTCTATTTTATTGAAAGGAGGTGTGAAAAAACCGAATCATGCCGTGTCACCAAACATAATCCATATATATATGTGCTAGTAAAGAAGTTAAAGCGTTAAGTCGGCTAAGTCGTTAACTCTCAACTACAATATAATTATAACAAATTATGAAAAACTTGTCAACAATTTTTTACAAATTATGCACTTTTTTTACATTCTTCTAAATAATATGTTCCTAATGCAATAGCGTCTGATTCATCTGCTAAATATGTTTTAACTCCATCTTTCTTTTTATAATAAACTGGAACACATATATGGTTAGGATTTAAACCCCAACGTTTAGCAATACATTCAGCGACTTCTCTTTTTTCTGCTTTACCATTACCAGTTATAACTTTCTTCATGCTCATTGGATTCACTTCTACTACTTTGCATTTAAACATATCAGCTAATAACAAAACAATACCTTGTAGTTGTGCTAGTTTAACAATATTTGTTCCACCAAATTTACTTCCTGCAACGTTTACTTTTTCAACAACTACAACATTTGGTTCATAAAAAGAAAATATTTGATAAAACTCCATTTGAGCTTGTCTAAGGGAAGTTACGCTATCAAGCGTAACTATCCCACTTTCAATGTATTTACCATCTCTAAATACGCAATATCCACTTCTTGCTCCGTGATCTACACTTAAAACTACCATTATTCGCTTACCCCTCTTCTGTACTTATAAGTTAATCCTTTTACAGATTTTACTTCTCCTTTTAAATGTTTAAACAAATACTTCCTATCACAAGGAATCAACTCACTTGCTTTCTGAACACTTTCATATATTTTGCCAGTTTCTATACATTCTATTTCTCTCTTCCTATGATTTGAAGAATATAATCCATTTTCCCAAGCGTGTTTTTTATTTTGCAAATCAGTTACCCATTCTAAATTCCATATAGTATTATTACTTTTATCTCCGTCTATGTGGTTAACTTGTGGAAAATTGTTTTCATTGTTTAAAAAAGCTTCTGCAACAAGTCTGTGAACCCTAAACCTCTTCTCTTTTTTGTTTTTGTGCAACGAAACTTCAAAGTAACCAGCTCTTGATTTGTTTTCTCTTAAACTTAAAATTTTCCCTTTTATAAATCTTGTATGATTTTTACTATGCTTACTCTCTCTGTCTAAACTTCTTATTCTTCCCAAATTGCTTACTTGGTAATATCCTTCATAATCTTTTATATCAAGCCAAACTTCATTACATATTGATGTTAGTTTTATCATTTATTTGCCCCCTAACAATATTAGTATATTCTTTTAATTCTTCTTCAAATAGCTTTGTTTTGTTATATCCACAAGTAAACATTTCTGGACACAACCCATTTCTGTACACACATTCTTTAACCATTACTGACGCTAATTCTGGCTCAACTAAAGCTATCTCGCTTTTAACTTGTTGCCATGCTTGTCTAGTTTCTAACGAAGCACAATGGCATAATCTCTTTCTTGATATGTTTATAAGTGCTTGTGCATTAGCTTCACATTCGTGATTAACTAAACTGTTTTGTGGCATTTCATCACGACTTATTCCAGTTCTATCAGTACGTTGGGTAGACACAAAATGCTCTATACCGTACTTATGGCGTACTAAATGTACTGATACCCAATATTTTAAATCGCTCCATTTCCACCCTATATGTAACTTTCTTATAGGACTATGCTCACTAAGTAATAATCTTCTTTTCCAATCGGAAGAAGGGTATGCACCCTTATCTTTACCGATTGTGTTCATTGTTGCGTTTTTTACATCTTGCCAATTATCTTTATAGTTTCTTAATGTTATATTCATGTTAATTATCTCTCCTTAGTTTATTAATAAAATCTATTATAAATCCCAACCATCATTAGACTTGATGTATTTAGGACACTCATCATAATATTTACAGAAGTTCTTACAGAAGTATTTTCCACCTTTAGCTTCTGGTAAGAATATTCCTTGTTCCATAGCTCTTACGTTTCTCTTTATTCTTGCTAATCCACGTTCTATAAACGCTTCATTTATTTCGATTTCCTTTGTTTTTCTCTCTTTTGTAAAAATAAATACAAAACGCTCTGGATAAAATCCGTATTTTTGTTTATAATACAAACTGTATACGGTGGCTTGTATGTTATCAGAAAGCTCTCTCTTCGTAAACTTCGAGCTACGACCAGTTTTGTAGTCGCTGATAATTATTGACTTATCTTCTATGCTGCCGTCTACTCTATCAACAAATCCTTTGAATGGTAATGATATACCATCTATTTGCAAATCAAACTCTTCTTCTGTTAAGATAGGCTTCATATTAGCGTACTTTTCATAGAAATAATCGAATTGCTCTAATGCTTCATTTATATATTGTTCTTTCTTTCCATCTGGAAATTCACACTCTAAATCATTAACTGCACTATAGAATATATCAACCATCTGTTCTTGCGTTAAATTTTCTTTATAATGCTTATCGAATAGATCGTGAAGCAAAGCTCCAAACTCTCCGTAAAAATTCTTATCGTCCTCTATTTTTTCTTCCCCTATTTTGTTATATTGTCTAAGGCACTTATAACCACACGTTTCGTATGTTACTATACAACTTACACTAAATCTCTTCATCTTCATTCTCTCCTTCAAACTTACTTCTTACTGCATTTGTTATTGTTAAAAATATAAACATTGCTATACAAATACCTATGATAAGTAAGATGATTAAATCATCTTGACCCATGAATGGCACATTATTCATTCTCACTCCCCCTTTTTAAAATTTAGTTTTGTGACCTTTTATAACACTCAATACTGTTCTTAATAACTTCTAATACTGTCATTACTCCAACACCACCAGGAACGCTTGTTACGTCTTTAAATTCATCATAAAGCTCTTTAGATATATCACCACAAAGCTTACCTTCTTTATCTCTATTGATACCTACATCTATCGCAATAGTGTTATTTAATCTGTAAAATTCAAACATATTTTTATTAAAGTGATTTGCTCTACCTATTGCAGATATAAAAATATCACTACTAGCAATTAAGCAATTTAAAATTATTTCATCTGTTTTGCTATTACAAACTGTTACAGTTGCTCCTGCATTAATCATTAAATTCGCTAAAGGTTTACCAACGATATTACTCCTACCTACTATAACAACGTTCTTACCTTGTAAATCAATGTTCTCATGCTCTAATATCGTCATTATTCCTTTTGGTGTGCATGGAACTATAGCGTCTTTATCACCAATCATAAGCTTACCTTTGTTAATAGTAGTAAATCCGTCTATATCCTTTTCTGGTGCTATAGCGTTTATTACTGCTTCTTCGCTTATATGTTCTGGTAAAGGTAACTGAACCATTATTCCGTGTATATCTTTATCAAGATTAAATCTTTTTATAGAGTTTATTAACGCTTCTTGTGACGTTTCTTCATCGCCTTGAATATGCTTTACTTCTATTCCCACTTCCTTACATAAATTTATTTTGTTACGTACATATACGTTAGACGCAGGATTCTCACCTATCTGTATGAATACTACTTTACAACCACCTTTGTACGTTTCTTTGATCTTTGCTATTTCTTTCTCCCTTATTTCTTTACAGTTAATTATCATTTACTTTACCTCCTAATATATCTAAATTGTTCAGAAGCGTTGTTACACGCTCCCTATTCTTTCTATATTATCAGCTATCCATTTGTTGTTACCGTCTTTCTTACCTTTAGTGAATACTACGTAACCTTCCTTTAAAGATAATGAACAACGACTATAAACATTAGGGAAAACTGTTACGTCAATTATGCTTTCTCTATCTTCAATAGTAACAAACGCCATTTCTTTATCTGTCTTTGTTTTAATAACTTTTACACTATTAATTATACCACCAAATAATCCATTATTCGACACTTCTGAATAATTTTTCAAAGAATATTTATCTAATGGGTGAGCAGTTAAGTATATACCACATACGTCTTTTTCCCATTTTAACTTTATCTTATCGTTATACTCTGTAATTATTTCTGATTCACGTTCTTTCTTGCTTCTTGTAGAAATATAAGAATTAATTAAATCATTTCTCTCACCTTCCTTATCAAATATTCCACACTTAATACACGCTATTATTCCAGTTTTATTAAGTGTTTTACTATCTATAAGCTCTTGCAATGTATTTATTTTTGTTTTGCTAGTGTAATCAATAAGCTTAGTAACTGCTTTTTCACCTATTCCATTAACGCCAGAAAGTCCAAAGCATATATTACCATCTACAACATCAAATCCAACGTGAGTAGCATTTATATTAGGTGCAATAATTCTTATACCTAATGATTTACATTCATTTATAGCTTCTTTAACTGTGTCTGATTCGCTCTTATACATATCAATATATTCACACATATATTCTGTAGTGTAATATGCTTTTAAGTAAGCAGTTGCATAAGTAATAAAAGCATAAGCCACGGCATGAGATTTGTTAAATGAGTATCCCAAATCGAATCTATCAAAGATGTTATTTGCAAAATTACTGTCGTAACCATTATCCATAGCACAGCTAACAAAATCTGCTCTATATTCTTCAAGATTTTTCACCTTCCTCATATAATCTGCTTTACCTAATGTCCATCTGTTACCAGTAACAACGTTCATTAATCTCATTGTTTGCTCTTGGAATACTATAGCTCCGTAAGTAGGGCGTAAAATTTCATCTATTTCTTCTATTCCATATTCACTACACATTTTATTAATAAAGTCGTTTGCTTCTTTAACACCAGGTCTACAAACTGCTTCACAAGAGATAATATCGTCAAACTTACGAGGTTTAACTTTATCTACTATTTGTTTCGCAGAAGCTCCGTCAAGTTGGAATACACCACTTAAATGACCACTATTAAGCAAATCATAAACTTTAGTATCATCTTTTCTTACATTCCATATATCTATATCAATGTTATAAGATTTCTTTATACGTGCTAACGTCTTTCTTATAACTGTTAATGTTTTAAGTCCTAAGAAATCATGTTTGATTAAGCCATGCTTTTCAACTTTCTTCTTATCCATACTTAATACATATCTACCTCTATCTTCGCTAGTTGTGTGGCATGGAGCGTAAGTATAAATAGGCTCATCAGTAACAACTAATCCAGCAGCGTGAGTGCTTTGTGTAGTGACAATACCTTCTAACGCTCTCATTACGTTTATTTCTTTATCCATTCCTTTAGTTGCAAACATTAACGCAGGATCACGTAGAGCGTCATCAATATTTTCGCAATTATCTGGGATAAGTTTTGATATTTTGGATATAATATTAGTAGGGTAATCAAATGAGCTTAATATATAACGAAAAGTAGCTTTAGGTTGAAGAGTACCAAAAGCACTTATTTGAGCCACGTGTTCATTACCATAAGTATTAATCATATATTGTATAGCTTTTTCTCTATGTTCATAGTCAAAATCCGTATCTATGTCGGGATAAGATAGACGGTCTACGTTAATGAAACGTTCAAATAACAAATCGTATTCCATTGGATTTACTTTTGTTATACCTAGTGCGTAAGCAACCATTGAACCTACGCCAGAACCTCTTCCTGCTCCACACATAAGATTTTGTTCTATGCCATATTGATTAATCTTTATTGATTCAAAAGCGTTTATATAATCAGCAACTAATAAGAAGTAACCAGTAAAATCTTTACTTATTATTACATCAAGCTCTCTGTTGATTCGTTCTATAACTTCTTTATTGTAAATATTACCGTACGTTTTTGCGTACCATTCATTCATTTTTGATTTTAATAAATTTATTTCTTCGGCTTTATTTAAGCCTTTGAACGATGGAGCATGAATTGAAGATAAATCAATTTCTACGTTACATTTGTTTTCAATCTCTTTTGTATTGTGTATTGCTTCTATTGGAAGTCCAGTTGAAATCATTTCATTGTAAGAATGTATATAATATGATGAACCTTCAAACTTCCAACGTGATTGATCCGTCATTTTCTTTTGTTGTTGTATCGCAAGTAAAACTTCGTGAGCATAACTATCTTCTTTAGTTAAGAAGTGAGCGTCATTAGTAGCAACAAGCTTTATGTTTAATTCTTTTGACAAAGCAATAAGCTCTCTGTTTACACTTGCTTGTATTTTAATTTCGTTATCTTGTAATTCAATATAAAAATCATCACCAAATATTGACTTATATTCCAGTAATGATTCTTTGCATTTTTCACGCTCACCATTTATAATGAGTTTACCATGCTTACCACCTATACACGCAGTAAGTATTATTAAGCCATCACTATGTGCAAAAAGGTCGCTTTCCTCTATCGTAGGTTTGTAATAAAAATGCTCTGATGTATATGATAAAGAATGAAGTTTTAACATATTTTGATAACCAGTTAGATTTTTTGCTAAAATTACTAAGTGGTTTCTTTCTTCACGTCCAACATAAAACTCACAACCAATTATGAGCTTTATGTTTATTTGTTGTGCATATAAATAAGCAGGAATAATCCCTGCCATGCTTCCATGGTCTGTAATTGCTAGTGCAGTATGTCCTAGCTCTTTCGCTCTGTCTAAAAGTTTTTCTACTTTATTAGCACCATCTCTCATGCTATATTCGCTATGAACGTGTAGCTCTGTAAATCCTCTTAACATTAATTTTCTCTCCTTACTTTAACAACATATTCGTTTTTTCTATATTTATGGTCTATTATTATTTTTTTGTTATCCATAACAAATCTATAATAAGCAGGATAATTATTGAAAATAATAATCTCTGAATTATCTTTTAAATTATTCATTCCTAAACTTGCCATCAATTCACGCTTCTTTTCTCTTTTCTTTCTTCTGTGATAATTTCTATTTTTAGTTATTGAACCTATAAATTTACTCTCAACAACGTCAGAAGTATATTCACCTATACTGTAACCTTTTCCTCTTAATTCTTCTATTAATTCATCTATAATCATAAAAGCACCCCCCTAAAAATTGTAAAAATAAAACTGCGTACTTTCGTGAATATACGCAGTTTTTTATAGCTTTGGCTTGTTTACTACGTTTAAAGCCTATTCAATATTATTTGAAATATTGTTTTGGATAAAACACGCAGTTTATTTGGATAAAACACGCAGTTTTTATTTATAGTATTCTTTTTTACCACAAGTTGGGCAAATAACTTCAAAAGGTTCTTCTAATAAAAACTTTTCGTCAATTTGAACTTCAACATATGTTTTACAACAATTAGTGCAAACCAAAGTATATAATTCTTCGTTCATATTACATCACCTCTATTGCCCATGATAAATAAACCATAGCTTTGCTTAAATCTTCTTTACCATTTTTGTGTTTGTATCTTGATACATATTTAATGACATTCCCCATGCAGTACCCAATGTATTCTTCTTTGGTTAGCTTGTCCTTTATGTACTCGATAACCTCAATATCACCTACAGTATAATGCTTTGGGTGATTTACATTGTCCTCTGGTTCTCCTTTTTTAGCTTCTTTTGCACATTCATTAAATAAAGCAAGTAAATCTAATTCCATATTTTTTTCCATTTGTAATTTCACTCCTAATCCTCAAATCTGTACTTAAATTTCGTAATGTTTATTTCTTCTGGTTTAAAACCTAAATCTTCTATAATTGCTCTTTCAAAATCGCCTTTAGCTCTAAGCTCTAGCTCTCTTTCTGATTTGTATTCTGCTACGATCTTATCATATTGCTCTCTATCTATATCGCATATTTCAGCTTTTAACCTAACATTTGTTTCTAAAACTAATCTACTCATTATTTTTTCTTTTCCTTTTTCTTCTTATGATATAATACTAAATCTGTAATAAATAAAATTATATACATTGATAATAATGCTATTAATATTTTATCTATCATTCTTATCAACCCTTTCTAAAGCGTCTTTTATGCTAAATCCATTAGGGTATCTTTTTCTAAGTTTTTCAACGTTAGATTCCATACATTCTTTCATTGTTATTTTGTTAACATTGCAAAGGTTTGCTATATACCAAAGAATATCTCCAATCTCTTCAATCACATCATTAATATCTAAGTCTTTTCCTTGATATATGTGTTTTTTAAATATATCAACTGTTTCGCCAGTTTCTCCTGCTAATCCCATGCACATATTTGAACAAATAAGTTCGTACGGTAAATCATTTCTCATGCTTCTTAAAGCTTCTTCTTGAAACATATCTAAATCGTTTTTTGCAGGTTCATTAACATTTCCATTAAACATAAATTTCATTCGTTTCTACCTCTTCTCTTATAATATTTTTAAAATTATTTAGCTTATTGTAAAAGTTCGTTCTACCAACGTTGCAACTTTTAGTAATGTCTTTTACTTTAGCGTCATCAACGAACATTTTTATTGCATTTTTCATGTTCTCGTTATCTATTGTTTTCTCTATAGTATCATTTAAGAGTATATCGTAAATGATATTATCTTCATCATAACAAAAATCCTCTACGTAAAAAAATATTCCATACGTTTGGATATTGCGTTCAAAACGCTCTTGTTTTTTTCTCCATTCCATCTTTAGTTCGTTTTGCATTACTGTCATAAGATAAGATGTAAATAGCGTTCCTTTTTCACTATCCCACTTATCAAGTGCTTTCATTAGCGAAATTCCATAAATGTAATTCATATCATCGACAGGCATTTTGTAATCATGTGCTAGTTTATAGCTTAATCTTTTTGTATTTTCAACTATCTCGTCAAGTACCCTCTTGTCTTTCGTCTTGTTATACTTAATAACAAGCTTGTCTACTGTGTTCTTTTTACCCAAAACCATAATCACCTCTCTTCTATATATTACCATAAACGACACTAGATTACAAGATATATGAACTTTTTTTAAAAAAAAATAAAAAAAACACAGAAATAAAGGAAAAACTTTACCTGTATATTACTATTTGACAATAAAGCTTAATTTTATATAAAAAAAGAAGTGCTAAATGCACTTCTCCATATTATTATAAACTTCTTCAAATTGATAAGGCTTATATACTTTTATGTTTTCCCACGTAGTAGGCATTATTTCTCCTGGATCTACGCCAAATGGCAAAACATAAATATTAATATCCATTTTATCTTTAAGCTTCATCATTGCACTATAAGTAGCGTCCATTCCTGCTTTATCACCATCATACATTAAATTAACGCTAGTAAAATTCTTAATAAGTATCTTTACTTGTTCGTCCGTTAGTTTTGCTCCAAAACAACCTAAAGCACTTATTCCTAAATCACGTAGTTTTAATACATCTATAGCTCCTTCAACAAGGAAAGGAACGTCACCATTTACTAAATGTAATCCAAACAAATGCTCTCCAACTTTAAGTCCAGTTGGTTGATGTAACCACTTTATCGGCTTAGTGTTATCTCTTCTACGCATTGTTGCTCCTATACACTTACCAACATCATCACGTATTGGGAACACTATTCTATCATATTCTTTTGAATAACTTACTTCAAATAATTCTAATGTTTCTTGTGTTATCCCTCTATAACGTGATATTTGCTTTAAATCTCCTAATTGAGCTAAGTTATATTCTTCATTAATATTCTTTTCTTTCTTTGATTTAACAAACTTCTTCCAATCTTCAAGTTCTTTATTGTTACGTCTGCTTGTTATATCATAAGTTGCGTTCTCTACATTTATATTAAGTATTTCTGCAACCTTATTAACTACTGCTTTAAATTGTGTATTTAAATCAAGATTTTCTTTTATAGCAACAAATCCAAACACATCACTTCCAGTATTACATCTTGTATGACAATACCATAATCCGTTATCTTTCCAAACAAAAGACGTTGGATTGTTCCCCCCATGAAGAGGGCAGCAACATCTTACACTACTTCCCATTCTATATATCTTATTTACTCCGTAATATTCTAAAACAGAGCATATACTATCTATATTAATACTATCTTGTATTATTTCAACTGCGTTCATTTTTTACACTTCCTCCATTCTTAATATATGCTTATTATTATATATATTTATCGGTGGTAGATCACTACTTCCAGAACGTTGAAACGCTAACCAAAGAGTTTGATTTCCTCTTTCTAAGCCATTTCTAGCAATTTCTTCATCTGATTTATTAACAAGATAAAATAGTTTACTTGCCATATGAAGAATACGCTTTGAACCACCTATAAAACTTTGTCCAGGTTTGCCATTGTTTAATACTGATTCGTCTGCGTTACTTTGACAGGCACTTATAACTGGAATATTTAATATCCCTGCTAAATCTTTTAAGCAAGTTGTCATATATCCTAAACGTTGATATTCTTGTGCTGACGCTAAATTGCTTACATCACTTGCAGGTAATTTAATGTAGTCAAATATAAGCACATCACATTGTCCTTGTAAATTCTTTTGCTTTGCAAGAGCCGTAACTTTTTCTGTTGTAAAATCTGGCATATATATATGTGTAAAAGGAGCTTTTTGTATTTTTGCTAATGCTTCTCTTATACGTTCTGCCTTATCTGTTGCTAATCCATTTTCTGTGTTTTTAGCAAACATTCCATTACATATTTCTGTGTAAGGAACACCAGAAATACAAGAAAGTAATCTATCTTCCATTTCTTCATCTGACATTTCTGTACTAATATATAATACTGGAATATCGCTAAATACTGATAAACTCATTGCGTGGTTCATAAGTATTGCTGATTTACCAGTTTTACTAGGCGCACAATAAACTGTAAGTTCTCCACCTTGGTAACCTTGCGTATATTTATCGAAGCAATTCCAACCTATTCTATATCCTTTTACATCTGTTGGATTACTAGCTCTTTCGTTTAATCTGTCTGCTAAACTACTTCCCATTTTATACACCTTACTTTCGCTATTACATAGACTTAAACTTAATAAGTTGTCTTGCATATTATCTAAAACGATTGGTAAATTAACATCATCATCAAGCATTTTTTCTTTTGTTTCATCACATAACATATATATATTACGTCTTTTATATGCGTTAACAACTTTCTCAACGTAAATCCCTATATTATCATATATTTCAGTCATTAGTAATAAATCAATATATTCTAACCCACCTAAGTTATTTAATTCTTCCTTACCTTTTGTGTCAAGTGTGTTAATTATTGCTACACCATCTATTTTATCATATCCTTGCGACATTAAATAGGCTATTGCACTATAAATATAACGATTTGCTTTGACACTAAAATGCTCTTTTTTTAATCCTAACTCTTCACATTTCAAAATATTGTCGGTATTTTTCATTATTATAGTTAAAATTGCTCTTTCTGAACCAGAAAAAGCAATCATTTCTTCTATTTTGCTCATATATATACCTCCCTTTTTATAATCTTTCAGCTGTTTCTTTTAAAATTTTATTTGCTCTATCTTTTCCTATTTTATTTTCTCTCATAGTTATATAAAATTTATTAAGCAAATTATCTATAGCTTTATTAACTATTTGCTCTGCTCTCATGTTCTCTTCTTGTCTTTTTAATCTTCTTCTTTCTGCTCTGTTCATCTTCTCTATCTCCTTATGTTATAGGTGCGAATTAACGCACCTTATTTTTAAACTGCGTACTTACTCTTCAAATACTCTCTGTATATATATTCTTTTTCGCTTATTATTTCAAATATCTTCGTTGATTCAGAACTAAGTTCTTCATTAAACGCTAGTCTGTAACCTCTTTTTACTGATATTATACAAACCATATATCCATCATTATCTTTTAAAATAAAATCTCTTGTATCATTTTCTTCCCCTGTTATTACTATTTTATCAAAATTTAGCAACATAGGACAGTACATATATTTTTCTTTTATTCGTAAATATTTACAACCTTTCACTCTTTACACCTCTTATATCATATATATTAAATAAATTTATCTAAAAAATTACTAGACTTTGTTTTCTTGTTATTATCAAGCTTTATATCAAGTAGACTATTTGTTTCAACTGGTTTTACTTTTTGCTCTTTAACTTCTTTTAACTTAATATCATCTAGTATTTTATTAGTAGCAAAACTAAGATAACCAGGGGAATAAACGTTAGTGATATTACCGTCCTCTATCCACTTAATTACGCTTTCTAACTCTTCGTAAGTATAAACATTAAGCAAGTTTTTAAATTGACCTATACCTATTTTCATAAGAGCAGGAGTAACCTTCTTATTTATTGCTCTGTAAAAATACTTACATAATTCTATCGCTTGTTTATTAACTTCTTTTGACATACTTATTTCCCTCCACAACAATATCAACTGCTCTGTTACAATATTTTTGAAAACCACAATCTTCACATCTATATATTTCTTCACAATCTTTTTCTATGAACCACTCTAATAACAAAGCTCCTGCTTTATATTTCATATCATAATCGCTCCTAACATATCTAAATAACAATTAACATTGCAATAAAACTCTTCTGTTTGGCTTATATAAACTACATCATCATAACCTACACAACACTCTTCACCACAATGTTCACATATTGGATTATCAACAATTTCTTTTTCTCTCATATCGTCTACAAACACTTTTATTCACCTCTCCTAACACGCTAATTGCACTTTTATACTTTCATTTATTTTCTTCGTTAAACCTACAGTTACACGTCCTATGCGTTGATATAACTGACTTTTGCTTATAGTAAGAATTGTTTCGCAAAGTATTTTACTTTCTTTTACAAGTCCACATTCTTCAACTAGATCACCGTCAATAAGTATGTGAGTTTTAAGTTTAACGTTTGTATTGCTGCTTATTGGTACAACAGTTACGTTATCGCTATGAGCGTTATTGAAGTTGTTAGATATAATAACTACTGGTCTTATACCTCCTTGCACATGACCTATCATGTTATTTAAATTTGCATAAAAAATATCACTTTTTAATACCATATATATACACTCCTTTTCACATAAAATTAAGAGTATAGGCGTTAACCTATACTCTATAAAAGCTAAATGTCACTCTTGCTTTTCTTATTTTTTTTATTTATTAGAATGGTGCAAAAGTTGTGTTTCCACCTTCAACACCTATATCTTCGCTATTATTGTCACTTCCAGATGTATAGTTACCTGCGTCTGCATTAAACGTCTTTTGTGCGTCCTCTATACTCATACCACTCATTAACAGATCAACCATTGGTCTTTCAAATACCTTAGTAACTTCATCTAAATTATATAATTCTAAACCTTGTGGTACTGGTTCACTTTGCATTACTGGTATTACAGTATATTTAGTATCTAATCCTCTACCAGTTTTAACGATATTTATATCATAACCAGTAATATCTCCCATTGATTTGTGGAAAGTTGCTAATGTTTCAAATATTGTCTTTCCTTTTTGTAGAAGCTCTACTCTTTGTGTTGCTCTATTATATACGTTAATAACAAACTGTCTTTGTATTCTATCTCTAGTTTGTACATTATTTGCCTTATCGTATCTTAACTTTTCACACATAGGGCAATTTTTCCCTAAACAAACAACTGAAAGTCCTTTACCATTGTTAGCTTGTGATAACCAATGCACCCATACTGCTTTAGGTTCTGCGTCTAAAATTCTCATTTGATTGTTACCGTCTTGGAATTTTACGTATGACGTTTCCCCTTTACCTTCTCTTGAATTTTCGTTTTCTAATGCTAAATCCCATGTACTCATTTTAAATTACCTCTCTCTTCGTAAATTTTTATTTTTTTTATTATTAATTTTAACTTATCTTCATTTAATATTTTAACATAAATTGTACGTTTTGTCAAAATACGTATGTATTTGACGAATCGTATTATTTATGGTTTTTATTTATTTCTTCTTCTTCTTTTTCTTCTTCGCTTCTTTCACAACAATATTGTTGTAATAACATATCACAATGTAAACAATCGTAATCACATTCTTTCCATGCTTTTTCTAATCTATAAGTTATCATTTTCAAATATCCTCCTTAATCCATTTGCTTTTACTCTTCTATGCTTATTTTTAGTGATAAGCTCACTTTCTTCTTTGTTAGGTAAGTATAAAATACCATTTACTTTACCTAGCGTTTCATATACGCCTTTCTGCAACTCTTCTAATGTTTTATATCTAATTAGCGTCACTTCCTTCCTATGAAGCTCATAACGTGTTATACCATGAAATGCTTCTAAACTCATTTTAGCTTTTACGCTCTGTATTTCGTTACAGTAATAAATTTTTGCTATAACTGGCATAATGTTTCGTTTTTTCTCGAACGCATTTTCGCCTACTAATCTATATTCTCCGTAATATTGATAAATACGTACGTTATCCAGTATGCAATACTCATAATGTTCGTATTCTAATCGTAATCTATCAAATACATCATCGAATATTATGAATTTTTCTTTTGTTAATTTTTCCAACTATATCACCTCCAATTTTAAGTTACTGTTTTTTTCTACTAATTTACAACTATTCGATAACGTGTCTAAATTTTTCCATGCGTCTGTTATCTTAAAATCTATCAAACTAACAATTCTATAACAAAAATTTGTATTTTCATCATATACTACAAGATGCAATTTCCCGTCATACTCTACTACGTCACCTAATTGTATTGCTTTATTTTTCTTTATATTTATTTCCATGTTTAACACTCCTTTTATTATTAATTTATTAATTTTATATACTGTACTTTATTAATTTCATAAATCGTTCGACAAAACGTAATTTTTACTGGACAAAACTACTTGACAAATAGTATCATAAGGGGGAGAGATAGAGAGGGGGTTCACTAAACGCTAACTAAACATAAAGTAAGTAAACGTGTTTCGCTAGAAACACAAAGCCTTTAGGCTTTATACTTAACGCTAATTAACGTATAGTAACGTATAGTAAACTCGCTATCGCTCGTCTTGATTTTTGCAAATCAAGGTTATCCCCTTTATTATTTAATTTAAAACAATCTTATTACTTATTGATTTGTTCCTTGGACGCTAGATATACACTAGCGTTTTTCATTTATATTTCTTTTGCTATTTTTATTAGCATTTCCTTGTTTAATTGATCATTCCAATGTTCATTAAGCGTTTCTGATTCGCTTAATACATCTTGTGCTACAAATAACATTAATAACGTTAATAGCTTTTCTGCGTCTGTTATATTCTCATAAGTTACACCACACTCTTCTTTATATTGTTCTATACATTCACACATATCATCAAAGTATTTTTTAAGCTCTTGCTTTGCTTCATACGTTCCTATGATGTAATAATCGTTGTTATACATTTCATATACTAAATCACAACCATATACGTTCTCATAATCACTTATCATGTCTTTAATTTCACTTCTAATTTGCTCTCTTATTTCTTTACTATATCTACTCATTATTCATACACTACCTTTCCAACTTTATTTCCGTTAATATCTAATAACGTTTCTGGTTCTTTACCGTCTGCTATATCTATCGCTAATTTATTGATTATTCTTGCTAGTTCATATTGTGCTAGATCTGGAATATCACCAAATGCGTCATTAGTTGTATTAATTGTAATTGTTACTCTTTCCATATATACCTCCTACACGAATATAAGTTTTTTTTCAACATTGTATTTTTTTAATAATCTTTGTATTGTTCCATAGCTTTGTACAAAATGCTTTGCTATTTCTGATATTGTCATTTCTTTTTTAATATAATATATATAAAGTATGTCATGGCATGATAACAACTTACCATGCTCTAAAAAGTACATACGTTCTATAAGTTTTTCTGCTTTAGTTTTATTCAAATTTATTACCTCCTTATATTTCATCTGCTTTATCTATTGCAACTTCTTTCAACATATCTGTTACTTCATCTACGTCTATTTCTTGACCTATATTTTCAATAATAACTTCTTTTGCAGTTTCTATAAAATCTCTTCTATACATATCTACTAAGTCACAAGCTAAGTTTGTTTCATCAAAATCATAAGCAACTTCTTCTACTACTTCGTCCTCTATTATATCAAATACCTCTTCTGCTATTTTCTTGTAATCAATCTTTGCTAATATCTTTTCTTTTAAACTCATTTTTCTCTCCACCTTTTCATTATTATTTATTACTGGTTCTATTGATAATACTGATTCTAAAAGTGCGTCAGTATCTATATCTAATAATTCTTCTAAATCACTTGATTCTTCTTCAATTACTTTAAATCTGTCTCTATCATAATCCCATTTATCTCCTACGTCATTAAATATTTCGTAATAATATTCTGATTCATTTAGACAATCATATACTCTTCCGTATGTTAAAAAAGTAGTACCTCTTGCGTCTAAACACTTTATTTTTTTCAATACTTTTCAACTCCTTATTATCATTTTTACTTAACATCTACATTTTATACACTTATCGAAATTAATGTCAAGTGAAAAGCGTAAGCACTTGACGTTAATTTTGATAACTGTTTTTTTATTTTTCTTTTTTTTTAATATTCTGATATTTCATATCCCGAAAAGTCTGTATAATCTAGTACCACCTCACAATTTTTATACATTTCTTCTGCTATTTCTAATGCTTCTTCTTTGCTATTTGCATTAATTTCTATTACTCTTTCTAAAGTTTCTTTAAATAACACTTGATATTTTTTCATATTTTTAATCCTCCACTATTAATTTTAATTTATTTGATTTTGCGTAAAGCTTGTAATCTGTTAACATATCTTCTAAACTTTCGTAACCGTCTTTTATTTCAGCGTTTTCTAGGTTAAGTAAGCACCAACAATAATCTGTGTTATCATCATATATAATCATGTATATACGTGTATCATCTCCTTTTTTATAAACTAAATCTCCTTGTTCTAATTCTCTACTTTTTCTTACTATTTCCATATTAATTTACCTCTCTTACTATATAATTTTCTAATATTGTATCATTTATTTTATCTCTAAATTTTTTAGCGTCCTCTACGTTATCAAATTCGTATCTTATCATACGCCTTGTTAACGTTATTACTGTTAATACTACTCTCATTATATATCACCTCTCATAATGTATACCTTTTCAATCATTCTGCAATATGATGTACCTCTATTTATATATAAATCTGTATTAAACATAGGTGTATAATCTTGTGCTTTATAGCAGTCAATGTATTGCTTTATTTCTTTTTTATATATTTTACGTCCTTCTGCTTTTAAGTCATTATATACGTTATCTATTAATTCTTTATAGCTCATTATTCTTCACCTCCTTTATATCCAACTTGTCCAAAATAGCAGGTCTTGTTCGTATAATTCTTCTTGTTCTTCTTTTGTTATTGATTTATTTAAACATTCGTCATCACAATAGTATTCACATATTTCATCAATGTAATGTCCTTCGTACATTATGTTTCCACAACAATCACATTGACGTAGCTCTATATCGTATTCTTCCATTATTTCTATAAACTTTTCATTAATTTCATTGCTTTTCATTTTGCTATTTAATAGCTCTACCACCTCTATTATTGTTTCGTTTTCTTTAAAATAATCTCTCATTTAAAATTCCTCACTTTCATATAAATAAAAATCTCTTTCTATTTCGTTTATATCTTCAATCATTTGTATAGCTTCTTCATAGTTATCTGCGTATACAGTTATGTGTCCTTGTTTGTATTCTTTCATCTTATTTACTCTCCTTTATCCAATAATCAAATGATTCCATATATGATTTGTTCTTGTAGTATTCATAGCTCTTTAATAATGCGTTATCTCTAATGCAAGTAAATATGAAATAGCATATAACAAGTGCTACTACTAAAAATAAACCTAAGTTTTTCATAAATTTTATCTCCTTTATTTTGTTAATTTATAGCATATTACTTTATTTATCTTATGCCTTACATTATCTGATTCGTATATAACATATAGCAACGCAAGGAGGAAAACAAAGTGATCCTTGCGTTGCTATATGTTATATACATTTTTCTTTTTTATTTTAATTAAATAATTAAGGACGCATAAAAATGCGTCCTATTAAATGAAGTTACGTGTATTGTCAATGTAATATGAAATTCTTGTAGGTATTTCTTTTTTTCTAGCAATTTCAATCATGTGTCTTGTACCACGACTAAAATTATCCCAGAAGCATATACAAGCGTCTGCGTGTTGTGACATTTCTATATTTCTTATATATCCTGCTTTTTTACCATATGTTGTCCAATCAGCAGGAAATCGTAATACTTCATATCCTTTTTCTTTAGCATATTGTTCACCTAATGTATCAGCTCCTTGTGCAGTTCCAGATATTATTATTATTCTATAACCCATGTTTCTTTTGTTTATTAGTAACTTATCGCAATCTCTCTTTAATCTTTCATAATCATTAAAATTTCTACCTCCTGCAATAATTACTTTAAAAGTAGGACGTTTAGATTTTATAGTGCTTTCTTTCTTAGCAACCATATCTACTTCTAGGAATTTTTTTATTGTTTGAGCATGACATCTTTTAGGATAACACCAACAACCTAAAGCTATATTGTTATTTAATGAAAGTTCTTTTATTTTGTTTAGTTCTTTAATAATATCTTCATTGTTTTCTTTTATTTGAGTATAGAACCATTCTTGATATTTGTCGCACACATAATCACGTTCACTTTCATTTTTCATAATGAATTTATTACCTAATATTTTATTACTCCTATCAACTTTGATAAGAATTTCTCCTTTTGTTGGTTTGTAGTTTGCTAAATTAACTATACGTATCATGTATAAATCTCTCCTTTTATTTATATATTATTAATTTTAACTTAAAATAGGACGCAAAATGCGTCCTATTAGATGAATTATTTATCATCTTCTACATTGTATAGCGACATTCTTTGGTTAAGTTCTAAATTTCTGTAGTATTGAGTTGCACTATACCTTGTAGATTCTTTCATGTTAGCAACTTTTAAAGAAGCTTCAACTATCTTTAAGCCGTTAGATTCTGCATATTTCTTAATTAACCACATATCAGTATAAGTAATTTTAAGAACTGTATATATTTCTTCATATGAGTAGTTTATTCTTAATGCTTTTATGAACGCTATTTCTTGTGAAGAGTTAGCAATATTCCATTTAACCATTCTATCGAATAGTCTTTTTGCCATTTTGTAAGATACTATAGTTCTGTCTTGGCAATATTCCTCGTATTTTTCAATGATTGCACTTGCTAATACACTTGATGTAATTTGTGAATAGCTTTGTACTGGTAACATTGGGAATGCTTTATTCTTCTTATAATAAGCAAATCTCATATTGTCAATCATAATTAATTGTCTTTCACTTGCAGGTTTAAGCTTATTATCATGTTTAGCTATTTCTCTGTTGTGATAAGTAACCTTGTTTCTGAAAGAATTTTCTTTTTGTTCAGCAAGAAGAACATCAGCTATATCTTCTGGTGAATTAACAAAACTATCCTTTTCTTTGTAATCGAATGTTCCAGTTTTGATTAAAACGTTTTCAATTAACTTAGCATATTCAGTATTCTTTTCAAAGTTTTCGTTACTTGCTAAGTTTTGAGTATCAAAACTGTTTTTTATTAATGTTGCAAGAGTTTCTACGTCTTGGTTATATATTTCAGAAGAAGGTTTTAAATATCTATTTTTTGAAATCTTTTTAACTCTGCTTAGAGTATTTAAAGCTTTTACTTTTTCCATTATAAAGGTTTGTCCACTTACTGGTCTGTATTTAGTATTAATACGTCTACCAAATCTTGTTTCTTGTAAATAACTTGCAATGTTTGTTACATTTACAAGCTTTTCAAAGAAGTCGTTACCATAAACAACTTTATCTTCAAGTTGGTTTATAGCACTTTCTGTTCTTTCTTCCTTTTCTCTTTCTCTCTTTTGTTCAAAATATTCTTTTCTAGCTTCATTCCTTTCTTGTTGTTCTTTCTTAGCATTATTTATAGTTGCTAACATTTCAATATCCTCCTCACTTAGCTTTTCATTATCTTCTTTAACAACTGGATCAGCTTCTTTTACTTTTGAAGCAAGTTCTAATAACTTACCAACTGTCATCATTGCTTTTTGTCCTTTAGATGATACAACTGGAAGTTTGTCCTCATTGCTTATTCTAGCGTCTTTACCAAATACCATTGGTGTAGTTGCTTTAAGCTTCTTTAATGCTCTATTAATTAATGACACATCATGTTGACCAGTTGTTCTAGTCCATGTTACAGGTGCTTCTAAGTTAGCGATTTCATCAGCTAATCTGTGTACGTTTGCAATATTGTTAACAATTTCAGTATCTTGTTGAGCTTTGTTCTTAATAGCAACTGATATAGCTTGTACTAATTGTTCTTTTGGTAATCTTGAAACTCCTTTTAATCCTAGTGATTTAGCAACTTCTCTTAATTCCTTAACTGTTTTGTTTAATAATGTATTGTTCATAATTGAACCCTCCTTGAATTATATATATTTTTTTTATTTTTTAATTTTATTTAACTTAGCTTGTTGATGATTGAAGTCAAGCACGTTTCATTTTAATGTTTAGATAAACGCTTAGATCGTGCTTGACTTTGAGCATTGACTAAGCGTTTATTGTTTATTTTTATTCGTTTGTTATCTCTACACATTCATATCCTTCTTGCTCACAACTTTCGATAAATTTGTTTATTGCGTAATCTGTGTATTCTTTAACTTTTGAATATTTTATATATTCAGTTTGTCCGTTAACCATGCAATAACTCTTAACGTAACCTTTAGCATATGTGATGATGTATTCACCCATTAAATCTTCGTAAGCAATTAGCGTATCAACTACGCAAGAAATCTTTTCAGCTCTTTCGTAATTGCCTTTAGCGTTAGCTCTCTCAATTAATGTGTTAAGTCCTTCGATAGTGTAAAATGTATTATTCATAATTAAAACCTCCATTGCACCTTTTGTGCCTTTAATATTATTTATTAGATTATATTGATTTGATAAAGCTGAAAGCTTTTCAGTTTTGTGTAATCATTTATGATGAAACAAAACTAAGAGATATATAAGCAACGCTACCGAGCGAGTTTGTTTCGTCTGATAGTGTTAACTGAATGTATCAAACTAGCGACTAAGTGTATACTAAGCAACTAGCGAAAAACTTTGTATTAGTTATCGTTTGTATTACTTTATGAAAGTAATCACGTAGCTCACATAAGTGAGTAGTGCAAAGCTAAACGAAAATCAACTTAACTGAACGCTTACAAACACTTCATACGTAATTAGTCGCTTGATAAATGGAATGAGTACGTGTGTTAGCGTTTGTTAGCGTGAAGTTGAGTTAGTTGAGTTAGCATACAGAACATGACCTCTTCATGTATGAGCGTCAATTAAGTGAACGTCATATTGAATACATAACAAATGAATGTTGATTGAATGATGTACATAGTTATCACTTCCTTTCTGATTTGTAATAGATACGCAAGTTATGTAATGTAATGTACATAACTTACACCATTAACACAACATACGTAAGTATGTTAGAACCTTGCGAAGCAACCACTTAGCGAAGCTAATTATCGAAGCGAAGCGTAGATAACGTGAGTAACGTTAAGCAAAGCGTCAACGTTGCGATAACACGACCTCTTCGCACAAGCGTAGGGGGAGGGGTAGAACGGCTCCCGGGGAACGAAAATGATGTTACTTAGCTCTGGCATTGGAGTATATTATATATAAATTATTTTTTTTCTCTCTTCTCAAAAGGGAAGTGTAAGGTAAACAAAAATGGGTGTAGGGGTATCGTAAGGGGGCGTATTTGTACACAACAACCATAAAAGGAATACTATAACAGTAGATTAAAGTTAAGGTGGTGATAATTTTGGGTACAGTAGAAATGCTAATTTTGCTAATAACAATATGGCTTGTTATATTAGCGACAGAACTATTTACAGTAACAGTAATTAAAGACAAATCACTTAAAGTTATACATGACATAAAAGAGAACATAACTAATGGAACAAATAAAGTTGAGATAATAACAGAAGAAATGGAAGCTGACATGGAAGAAGGTGCTACTAATGAATACTACAACAGATTCTAATGAAAGCTTAATGGTATTGGATATTAACGATTCGCCATTAAAACGTCCTTTAGCACAAAAGATAATGCAACTTTGGTGTAGTGGTTTATACACTAAGAAAGAAATAGCAATGATACTTAACACAACAACTACTACAGTTAATAAGTATTTGCGTGATGAAAAAGTGTTAGAAGCTATAGACCATTATCAAAAAGTAGAAACGCAGCTCGTAGACCAAAACATAAAAGCTATGAGAGAAAAGGCGTTAAAGACTATTAATGAGCTTATGGATAGTGATGATGACAAAGTAAGGTATCAAGCGTCTAAAGACGTATTAGATAGAACTGGTCACTTAGCAACCATGAAGAAAGAAGTAACTATAACTCATAAGAGTTTTGAAGAACAATTAAACGAAATAATAAATGCCGATTATACGGTGGAAAGTGAGTAATAAATATGAATAATAATTATTTTTTAGAACAAGCAAAAAAGTGTGTTGAGCAAACAACAAACGAAGTATTAGCAGAAGAAATGTACATAGTATGGTTTTGTAAAACACTTCAAAATTGGAAAGCGTTAGTATCAACTGATGTTATTAACGGTGTTTATTGGGAAGTAACTCATAATGGAGATAAGAACGAAACATACGTAGATACTTATACTAAATCAAGTAATTTATGTATAAAAGGAGAATAACGTATGAATGTAATAGAAGATTACAACAAAACAATATATGATACGTATTTAGCTCATGTAGGAGAAAGTAACGATTATGAAACGTTTGGTCATGCTATGGCTATTATCCTACCAGGCTATATGAAGATTGCAAAGGATTTATCCGATAAATACGAAATACTGTTAGAAAGGACAGAACAAGGTGAGTAATAATGCATTAAAGAAACTTATGACGGACAACAAACTTTACATAGAGAGTTGTCTAAAAATAATAAATAAAGAAGGACAACTTGTGCCTTTTAAATTGAACGCAGGGCAAACTATTGTTGATAACGTTATAAAAGAGCTAGAAGCAAAGAATAAGCCAGTAAGACTTATTATTTTAAAAGCACGTCAAATGGGCATATCAACATACACAGAAGGGTACATATTTAAGAAAACTGTAACTCAAACATATAAATCCTCTTCTATTATTGCCCATTTAGATGAAGCGTCACAAAACTTATACAATATGTACAAGACGTTCTATGAAAATATGCCAGATGTGGTTAAGCCTATGAAAAAGATTATGAACTCTGATATGCTTCAATTCTCTAATCCTAGCATGAATGAGGAAGAAGTAAAGCGTAACCCAGGACTAAACAGTAAGGTTACTATTAAAACTGCTAAGAATAGTAAAACTGGACGTTCACAAACTATTCACTATCTTCATGCGTCAGAGGTTGCGTTCTGGGAGGACGCTAAAACACTAATGACAGGACTTATGCAGACTATTCCTAACAAGGGAAATACTGCCGTTATATTAGAAAGTACGGCTAATGGTATTGGTGGCTATTTCTATGATATGTGGGAAAAAGCTATGAAAGGCGAAAATGCTTTTACTCCTATATTCTTGCCGTGGTTCATAGATCCAGAATATAAAATAGAGTTTGAAAACGAAGAAGAAAGAAGTGCCTTTATATCAGAAGTAGAGTATACGTATAAGACAGATAGGGGCGAAACAATATACACAGAAGAAAAAGAGTTAATGAACATGGTTAAAAAGGATTGGGATATTGATTTGTCTTACGAACAGTTAAAGTGGCGTAGATGGTGTATCGCTAATAACTGTAATGCTGATATAGAACAATTCCAACAAGAATATCCTAGTACACCAGAAGAAGCCTTTATTGCTTCGGGTAGACCTAGATTTAACGTTTCTAAACTAAAGAAATACTTAAAACACACAGAAGATGGTATAACTGGTAACTTGCATTATAACGGAGCAGGACAAGTTTATTTTGAAGAAAATAAAAACGGCTATCTTACTATATGGAATAAGCCTAATAGGGATAAATTCTATTGTATAGGTGGTGACGTTGCAGAAGGATTAGTAGATGGTGACTATAGCGTTGGTATTGTTGGTAATGCTGATGATATGAAAGTTGACGCTATGTGGCATGGTCATATTGATCCAGACCTTTTCGGAGAAGAGCTTGTTAAACTTGCTAAATATTATAATGACGCTTATATAGGCGTAGAAAACAATAACCACGGATTAACAACTCTTAAATCTATTCAACGTAAAGATTACTATAATATCTATTTTAGCAAAACATATGACCAGATAACTGACAAATTAACGCAGAAAATCGGGTGGTCAACAAATGCTAAAACTAAACCTTTAATGATAGATAAGTTAGCAGAGTTTATTAGAGAAGGTTATATAGGTATTAAATCTAAGCTTATTTTAAGAGAATTATTAACATACGTTATAGATGATAAAGGACAAACTAATGCACAAGATGGTTGTCACGATGATACTGTAATGGCACTTGCTATATGGTTACAAATCATATTAGAAGGACGTGGAGATTACTATGACGTTGAAAATAGTGATGAACAATATACACGTTCAAGAAGAAGAAATATAGATAGACCAGATTTAGATTATGAAGATGAAGATTATGAAGAATACGAGGAAAGTCTTTTCCTTGACTACTCAATATAGGAGGAAAATATGGATAACAAAAAGAAAAATAAATCACCATATGAGCCAATAAGCAAAGAAGAAAAGACAGTAAATATGGTGCTTGATATGTTTAAGCGTTCTGAACAAGCTAAAGCTCCATACGTAGAATTATGGAAAAAATGCTTAGACGCTTATAAAGGTGAAATGGATAAAACTGCGAAACCAGATTATAAGTCAGATAACGTAAGTAATTACATATTCTCTACTTGCGAAACCATACGTCCAATCATGGTTAGTGAAAATCCTAAATTCCAAGTTATGCCTAGACTTGAAAAAGATTTTAATAAATCATATAGAGTACAACAAGCATTAGATTATGAATGGCAAAGAACAAAAATGGACACTCTTGTTCCTAAAGCAGTTCTTCCTTCATTACAAATAGGTACTGGTATTATAGGATTATTCTGGAACGGAAATGACGGAAAAATAGGTAATATAGAACCTAAACTTATTAGTGCGTTTAATTTCTTCCCAGATCCTAGTGCGTTAACTATAGATGAAGCAGATTACGTTATATACGCAACTTATCAAAACGTTGGTAAAATAATAAAACAATTCCCAGAAAAAGCAGAAGAGTTAAAACTTCAAACTAAACGTCCAGATAAAGAAGATTTAATATTAGGACAAGATAGCTCTAATTTCTCTAATCAAAGTGTATTAGTTATCGAATGTTATATGAGAGATTATGAAATGATAACAAGAAAGTTAGAAGAGAACGGAGATATTATCGAGGAAAAAATTCCTAAATACCCTAACGGAAGAAGAATAATAATCGCAGGGGAAACTCTTCTTGATGATAGCGATAATCCTTATGATGATGGAAAATTCCCATTTATCGTATTTAAGAATTACGATTTACCAGACCAATTCTGGGGAATGGGTGAAATCGAACAATTAATGAAACCTCAAAAACACGCTGATAATCTTACTAATCAAATAATAGATAATGCTAGACTTACTGCTAATTGTCAATGGGTAAAAGATAAGAACGCAGGTATAGAAAAAGGAAAACTTACTAATCGTCCAGGACTTATCGTTACTAAAAACCCAGGTACAGAAGTTAGAAGAGAACAACCACCTAGTATTCCTGCTTATGTACAAAACACAGTAGAAATGTTAAAGAGAGATATAGAAGTAATATCTGGTGTATTTGATATTACTAGAGGTGAAAGACCTAGCTCAATTACTTCTGGTATTGCTATTCAACAATTAACTCAATCAGCACAAAGTAGAATAAAGCTTAAAATGAGATATTTTGAAACTGCGTTAGGTGAATTAGGTTCTCTTTGGGTATCAAGAATAATTCAATTCTGGGAATTACCTAGACAACTTAGAGTTATGGTTAGTATTAAAGACTTCCAACAAGTAACGCAAGATATGGAAGCACAAGGACAATTATTTAACGTACAAGCACCAATAAACGGACAAGTGCCTATATTCACTTCTCTTTCTGGTGAAGAAATTGATGGTGATTGGGATATAAGCGTAGTTGGTGGTAGTACAATGCCTATTAATAAGAACGCTAGATTACAACAACTTATAAGCTTATCTCAAACTCCTGCCGAAGATGGACTACCAATGATAGATAGACAAACTATATTAGAAAATAGTGAGTTACCTAACGTAGAAGAAATATTAGCAAGGTTTGACGCTATTAAGCAACAACAAGCAGAACAACAAGCTCAAAGTTCACAAAATATGTTACAAGAGCAACAAACTAATATTCAAATGTCAGCACAAGCAGAAATGCAAAAAGCAGAACAAAAACATAACTTTGAAATGCAAAAAGAACAAATGAAATATGATATAGAAAAGAATAAAGATATATCTTCAAAAGAAGAAAAAGCAAAAGATAGAGAATTACAATTAATCCAAATGTTAATGAACAAACAAACTGAACAAATAAGTGATGAAACGAATAATATAAACAATGAAGAAGCTAATGTTACGGAAAACGTTGCTCAAAGTGATGATAACGGCACTACAGAAGAAGAATTAATTAAATTAATTGAATATGTAATGTCTTTACCACCAGAAGAACAACAAGCTCTACTAGAGCAATATCCAGAGTTAGCAGAAGCCATGACCTTAATACAACAAGAAGTTCCTACAATGTAGGATTTATAGGTGTTAGGCTTTCACCATGAAAAATAAAAAAAGCTATCGGAGTTTAGCCGTTCTCTAATAAAAACGGCTCAATTATAAAGCAAAGGAGTAATGTAAATGGCGTTTACAGATTGGGTAGCAGAAGAACAAGAAGTAGATACAGAAGTAGATACTAACGTTGAAGAAGTAGATACAGAAGTTCAAGAAACACCAGAGCAAGAAGAAATTGTTGAGCAAGAAACTCCAACAGAGCCAGAACAAACTATGCAAACGTTTAATGTTAATGGTCAAGAATTAACATTAGAAGAACTTCAAACTGGTTATATGCGTCAACAAGACTACATATCACAAAGAGAAGAATTAAACAAACTTAGAGAAGAAAACAAACAAGCATTAGAACTTGTAGATTATCTAAAGAAAAATCCTGCATTAGCACAAAAATTAATGGACGAGCCAGAAGCAGAAAATGTTTCAAATATTGTTAATCCTGCTATGGATAGAATACAAGCGTTAGAAAGACAAATATTCGTTCAAAACTTAGATAATCAAATTTCACAATTAAAGAGCAAATACAAAGACTTTAACGAAGTTGAAGTATTAAATAAAGCAGTACAAATGGGCGTTAAAGATTTAGAGTTTGTGTATAACGGTATGAGAGGTGCAAACATAGAAACTCTAATAGCACAACAAGTAAAAGAACAATTAGCACAAGCAACAGAAAATATGAAGAAGAACGCACAAGCAACTAGAACAGTTGTAGGTACTACAAAAGAAACACCAGTAACCGTATCTCACAATTTAACGCAGCAAGAAATGAGAGTTGCTGATTTAATGGGAATGAGCTACGAAGATTACGCAAAATACAAATAAATACATGAGGTGAATTAACACATGATAGGTAACAAAGTACATCAAGAAGCCAATTTTGGTAAATTATTAGAACCGGGGCTTAGAAAATTATTCTACGAAACATTCGATGAAGTTCCAGAACAATACTCAAAGATTTTCCACGTTAAAAATTCTAAAAAAGCTAGAGAAGTAGATTACGGATTAGGAGCAATGCCAATCTGGGCAGAATTTGGTAAATCAATTAATCCAAACTTATCTGGTACTGCCGTAACATCAGATGAAATGCCAACTGTACCATACGTAACTATTCCTGCTGGACTTGAAAGAATTTACGTACATAAAGAGTTCGCACAAGGATTCATGGTAGAAAGAAAAATGGTAGATGACGAACAATATGGCGTTATCGAAAAAATGCCTAAAGACCTTGCTAGAGCAGGTAGATATAAGGTTGAAATGGACGCAGTTTCTTTATTAAAAAATGGATTTACTGACAACGGATATGATGGAAAACCATTATTCGCTAAAGACCACCCATTATTAAAAGGTGATGAAACTTGCTCTAACTTAATTGAAGGTGAATTAAACGTTGAGAACTTACAAAAAGCTATAATTGCTATGAGAAGTATTAAAGACGAAGCAGGAAAGAAAGTTGTATTTAAAGCTGATACATTAGTTGTTCCTCCTGCATTAGAGTTCAAAGCTATTGAATTATTAAACTCTGTTAACGCACCAGATACAGAATTAAACAACGTTAACTCTATTAGAGGTAAATTAAAAATCGTTGTTATGGAATTTTTAGAAAGCGATACTGCTTGGTTCGTAATGGATTCTACTAGACACGAATTAAACTTCTTCTGGAGAGTTAGACCAGAGTTCAAGAGAGAAGAAGATTTTGATACTTTAGTTGCTAAGTACAGAGGATATATGAGATATTCTTACGGATATTCTGATTGGAGAGGTATCGTTGGTTCAAAAGGTGAAGCTTCTCCTTCATCTTCTAGAACTAAAACAAAATAAATGAATAATTAAATATAGGGGCGTTAATTCGCTCCTTTTTTACTAGAGGTGATTAAATGAGATATACACAGAACATAAATCTACCTATCGTAGAAGATAACGATTTATATTCTAAAGAGATAAATAACTTAGCGTTTGAAAAGATAGATGAGGAAATACAAGGGTTAGCTGATATAGTAGAAACGCTTGATTCGCCAGAGAATGGTATAGCTGACGTTAAAAAAGATATAAGTGATATTAAGAACGATGTAGTAGATATTAACGAACAATTGGATACAAATACGAAACAATTAAATGGAACTGGAGTTAATATAAATAATTACAATTATATTGATGACATTAATGAAAGAATATCGACAGCATTATCTGAAAATGACCATATTATAATACCAGAGGGCGAATATAATATAAATGGTTTTGAAATACCTAAAAATAAAATTGTTGAGTGTGTAGGAAATATAGTGTTTAATACAACTGGAACAATAATGGTTGGGGTTAGTTCATCATTTATAGGCGTAAATACAACTGTTTATGCAACAAGTGTAAATCTAGATGATTTTTCAATAGTTAAGTTATCTAAAAAGTGTATTGTAAGGTTAAAGAGAATTACGGGCTATAAAAAAAGTGGAGAGAGTAAAGGAGCAAGCACAGTTGCCAAAGGAATTGATGCTACGCACTCTGATTTTGTTAATGTAGAAATAGGAGATATAACGCAATGTAAATACGCATTTTATATAAATGGCGGTGATACAGGAAGTGGATTGACTATTAATGATTCTGTTTTTAAGGCGAGATGGATTGGTGATTGTTATTATGGGTTTTATCAAGCTGGTAATTCTCAAACTCATATATACACAGAAGCTTATATTGAGTATTGTAATGTTGGTTATTCACTACAGGGTAGTTTCTATGGTAGACATTATGCAACGTTTGATAGTGTTGACTTATACTTTGAAAATAGGAACACAAGTTGGAGAACTAGATTAGGTGAAGTTTATATTCCTAATTTTACTGCTTCTCAACTCTTCTCAAATGTAGATAGGTATTTTGAAGCTACAACATTTCATATGAAAGATTGCGTTATACTTTCAAAAGCTCAAAGGACACCTAACATAATAAGCCCTGTTGATAGTAAAATATATATGCAATCTGGTAATGCTAGTTTACGTTTAACTTCGGATAGTTCTATTACTAATGAGGGGAAAAAATCAACTAACGACACATCAAACGGATGTACAATTACAATAGGGGATGGAGGTTATTCAGATTTTGTAGTTGAAAAATCAAACGGTGATATATTGTTTAGAGTAAGTACATCAGGTGGTGGCACAAGAACTAGAAATGGATTAACAGTTGGAGATTCATCTGTAGGTTATGGGCATTTGACATTAAGCAAAGGGTGTTTAGTTTTCGGTGAAAAAATATATAATTCAGTAACTAATGCGCCCAATAATAGTATATTTATAGATTATAGTGATAATAAATTAAAATTTAAAGATTCAACAGGAACAATTAAAAACATTCAATTAAGTGAATAAATGTTTGATTTCAAAAAAAATGAGGTGATAAAATTAGAAAAACATTTTTGTACCAGATATATTGGTGTTAGTATAAAGTAGTGGACACATTAAGACGAACTAAGTAAAATAATATTTAGATAAGAAAGGATGTGTCCATTATGGGAAAGGGCAGAAGATACGATAGTAGAATTATTTAAGGCAGGAATGAGCTTAGCAGAGCTAAGTAGCGAATATGGCATTGCAAAATCAACAATTAACGGCTGGATTAAAGACGTAAAAGATTAATATTGCGAACATAAGGAGGACGATAAATGTATATAGGACAAGCAAAAGTAAAACTCTTTCACGATTTGTCATGCACGAAAGAGCTGAAGAAAAGTATATCTGGTAAATACCTTATAGACGTTAGAGCTATATCTGGTCAACCTACTCATACATTAACGAAAAGAATATACGCTAAGAATTTAGGCACTCACAAGGCGTATAACGTTAATTTAGTAGGAAGTAATCAAAATATATCTATACAAAAAGAAACGCTTAGAAGCAACGAGAAGTGTTATATAGACATATCTACTGAAATACCTAAAGGCGATAAAGGTATAAGAACATTCTTAACTAAATTGGAGTACACACAATTACCATGATAAGTATAGGTAAATTAGCGACTAATAAGTGTGCAACTCTTAAAGGATTAAAATACGGAGCTATAAGTCAGAACGATTATGGCTCTGATGTTCAAATAGACGTTAATAACATACAGAGTGATCTAAACTCTTTTGATTATAATAGAACGCTAAATAACGATAACTGCTTCGCCTTAAAGTTTAAATCGTTAGAAAATCCTAGAGCAAACTTTATGTTACAAGTTAAAATGTATAGATTTGTACCTTATAAGACGTACAGTAATACAATAAAAGTGATAAAGAAATACGAAAATAAGATAAAGGGGTGATAATTTGGCTAAACAAATTATAGTAACTCAAAATGATTACGGTATAGAATTAGAAGCACAATTTGTAAATGATAAAAAGAAGCCTTTAAATATAATAGGTTATGATGTAATGGCTAATGTTATATATGACGATAAAACGATAGACACTATATTAGCAGGGCATAAAGATAGTGCTAATGGTATCGTTTATATTGTTCTTGAAAAAGAACATTTAATAAATGCAGGATTGCATACTGTTGTATGGAGTGTTGTTGATGAAGATGAACATGTAACTGCACAAGAAGATTTGTACTACTTCGTAAAAGAAACAAAAGTCAGCTCTGATAACAACGATAACGATAACAACGATAATGAAGATATTATTGAAGATGATGAAATGACTATCGTATTAAACAAATTAAGTGAAATTTCAGAAGAAATAAAAGATATAGAAATATTTAATGTTAATACGAGTAATGAAATTAACGCTTTAAAAACTGAAATTCCAAATATCATAACTAGAGTTAGTAATTTAGAAGATAAAAACAATGCTAACGAACTTAATATAACGAATATAAAAAGTGATGTACAAGAGCTAAAAGATAAGTTCGATAATAACATAGAAGTGATTGTTTCGTCATTAGATGAATTAGAAGAAGCGTTAAATAATGCTGAACAAGGCACTACTATAAAAATATTACCTGGTTATTACAAACCATTAAAAACATATAAAATACCATCTTATACAGTTATAAAAGGTATAGGTAATGTTGAATTCGATTGCTCATCAACTTCACTTAATTGTGTTTTTACTAACAAATTAACTGGACAAGAAACTGAATACAATGGCTCGTCTAACATATCTATTAGTAATATTACATTTAACGGAAAAGGAACTATTCACACTATAACACCACTTGGTTTTGGACACGCTGAAAACATAATAGTTGAAAAATGTAACTTCAAAGGGTTCAACAAATGGCACAACATAGAGTTAAATGGTTGCAAAAATTGTTACGTAATATTTAATAAGTTCGAGGATTACGGAACTGTGAATAGAGATAATGCAACAGAAGTTATTCAAATAGATTATATGGGTAGTGCAGAACAATACCCTTGGACATCTAGATATGATGATACTGTTTGTTCAAATATATTTATCGAACATAATGTATTTAAAAATATAAAAACAAATACTGGTTGTATTGGTGGACATTCTTACAAAAAGAACGTAATTCCTAGCAACATAATTATTAGAAATAATGTATTAGAAAACGTAGAAATATTCTATTATTTGTTAGGTTCTAAAAATTCAATAATAGAAGGTAATATCGGAACTAACGTAGGTACTTTTGTGGTTATAGGTAATGGTGCAGGAAACAGTATGGACGGTGTAGTTATAAATAACAATAATTGTACTGGTGGTGATTTTGAAGGAGATCATAGAGATCATAGATTTGTTTTTGGCATTGATACTGATAAACACTCATATAACGTTATAATAACAAACAACATTGCGAAGGGTTTTAGTAAACATTGTATAGGTGGAACTTTTTCTGATGGTGTATGTTCTAATAACATAATACAAGATTGTGGTAGACATGGTATTTATATGTATGGTTGGTTTAACTTTACTGTAATGGGGAATAGAATATATCAATTCTCTAAAGAAACTTCTGGTTATAACGGTATAAAATACGGTAATAACGCTAATATCCAAACTAAAAATTGTATTATAGTTGGTAACTTTGCAGAGAGTGTTAGTGCAGGAACAAATCAAACGAATAACATAACTGCAAATAATTTATAGAGAGGTGAACTATATGAATACTACTGAAAATTTAAACCTTCCTCAATACACAGAAGAAGATATATTTGATTTGCAAGATATAAATAAAGCGTATAATAGCATAGATAACGCTTATAAAGAAGTAATTGACTTCAAGAACGAAATACCTAAGACTAACGCTACTGCCGAAGTAATAAACGCTAGAGGTGGTAAAGAAACGTTAGGTAAGAGATTAGACGAGTTTGGTTCGCAACTGGAACATAATGCGAAGAGAATAGATGAAGTTGCAGAAACTGGAACTACTATGGAAGCAGTTCAAAATAAAGTTAGTGAGATGATTCAAAACGGTAGTATTACTTTCAATACCGTAACACCCGAAATGACAACATTTATTGATAAAATAGGGGCTAGCAATCTATATAACAATGCGGGGTATATAGATAATAAAAGAGTTAATCAGAACGGTCAGTTAGTTGATTGGAATTATTGTTTCACTTTGAACCTTTTTAAAGTAAAACCTAATACAACATATTCATTTTCTATAAACAACGGAATAAATTCATTTGCTATTAAATATTTAGTTCAAAAAGAATATGAGTATTTAGATGATTTTAGACAAACAGGTTATAGTGAAGATGTTATAAGTATAACTACAAATGAAAATACGCAATATTTAGGGATAAGCATTGAAAAAAATATCTTATCATCTAATGGTGGAAATTATGAAACAATAGATGATTTTTTAAATGATTTTGTAATACAAGAAAATGAAATAAATGAAGAAATAAAAGGTTATGAACTTAATAACATATCAATACCTTATATAGATTTAGAGATAAAAAGATTAAATGAAATAGCTGAAACAAATAAAATAAAAGAGCAAATTGCGAGTTTGTCAAGTAATACTCTTTATTCACCACCTGTTTTGCAATATTCTAATGGGTATTCCAATTGGATAGTTAGTAATACTAGTTATAACATGATTGACGGTGAAATTTACTCATATAATACAAATGGTGATGTTATTGATAAAATACAAGTAAGTAATTTAGATGCTTGGGACACCATAAATTCAAAAGGCGAATTTAACAGGTGTACTAAAGAGATAGATTTATCTGCTGCTGATTGGTGGCGAAGTGAAGACCATGATAGTGATACAGCTTTGGCATTTGGTTTATGGATAAATATAAATGATATTGAAAAAGGAAATGTTGGACAAGGTGAAAATGCTACTTTTAAAATCAATAGTGATTTATTTATAAAAACTTATGGAAACACAAAACCGATACAAAATGCTATGGCTTACGGGAATTATATAGAGGGATTAGGACAATGTTTTTATTTATCAGTGTTAAAAACTGATTTAGAAACGTTAGATATTGTAGGACTTAAAAAATATTTAACAGACAATAATGTAAAAATAAAAGTAAAGTTGATTGAAAATATTAGTATTATTGATGTTGAGCCGATTTACGTTGTTGAAAATGGGATTATTTCTTCAAGTGATGGATTAAATGTAAAAGCTAGTAAATGTGGAATAAAAAAGTCTAATCTTCATGGAAAAATAGGAATGAGTTTAGGTGATAGCTTGTCGGCTTTGGGCAAATGGCAAGAACTTGTATCAAATGATTTAGGAATAAAATCGTGGGTTAACTTAGCAGTTGGTGGACAAAGAGTATCAAAATTTGCAGAAAATGTTACAGCAGAGAATCTAAAAGATGTAGACTTTGTAACTGTTATGGGATATTTCAATTCATATGACTGTCCTAACGGTACTAGTGAGGATTTAGCTAGTAATGGGGATACTGATAGTATTTGGTCAAATTATAAA
>OOCW01000352.1_pt1 | contig 48128 bp, 36 predicted proteins | sample 1671201 | NCBI WGS metagenome assembly OOCW01 (sample SAMN06348132, study PRJEB24527) | human gut metagenome | biome: human gut; feature: ankylosing spondylitis patient; material: feces | host: Homo sapiens | place: China | collected 2015-10
TATTTAAAAGAACATGGACCTTAGGAACTGTAATTGCAGCTACAACTCAAAGCATTGGTATGCTATTTATGTTTTTGCTTCTTTTAAATAACAATAATAGTATAATATTATTTGTTTTATCAATAGTTATACCAGCAACAGTTATTTTTATTGGTATATTTTATATAAATAATAAAATAAGAGAAGAACAAGGAAGAATATTAAATACATGTAAGAATCCTATTTATACTGATAATGATGAGTTTTGGAGTAAAGGAGTATATAATAATCCTAATGATAGAGCTGTAACAGTTGAAGATAGGACAGGCTATGGAATTACTTATAATTTAGGAACTAAAAAGGGGCGAAGAATTTATTATGGTAGTTTAATATTTGCTGGAATACTTGTAATAGGGCTTACAGTAAGTATGATAAGATTTGATCATACTAAGTTTACTTTAAATATAGAAAATAATTGTATGTAATGGTAAAATTAACTATAAAGTTTGATATGGAGGATAATAAAGCAATGTCACATATAGTTGGAAAATCAGCATACAAAAGCTTGGAAGAGAGGTTAAATAGGTTTCCACAAGGGGCACCTGCATCAGATACCCTTTATAAAATATTAGAAACATTATTCGATGCAAAGGAAGCTGAACTAGTTGCTCAGTTGCCAATAAAAGCATTTAGTATAGAAAAGGCAGCTAAAATATGGGGAATGAAACCTATAGAAGCAGAAAAGATTCTAAATAAACTTGCAAGTAGAGCAATTCTATTAGATATTGAGCATGAAGGAAAAAGAACATTTATGCTACCTCCTCCAATGGCTGGATTCTTAGAGTTTAGCATGATGAGAACAAGAGGGGATGTAGATCAAAAACTATTAGCAGAATTATATTATCAATATTTAAATGTAGAAGAGGATTTTATAAAAGATTTATTTTATAGTTCAGAAACTAAATTAGGTAGAGTTTATGTTCAAGAAAAAGTTCTTACAAATGATAATTCAGTAGAAGTATTAGATTATGAAAGAGCTTCTCATATAATAAAAACAGCAAGTGATATAGGAATTAGTATGTGTTATTGTAGACACAAGATGCATCATATGGGCAAGGCATGCGATTCACCAATGGATATATGTATGACATTTAATACAACAGCTTCATCATTGATTAAGCATGGTCATGCAAGAAAAGTAGATGTTTCAGAGTGTTTAGATCTTTTAGATTTAGCTTATGAAAGTAATTTAGTACAATGTGGTGAAAATGTTAGAAAGGGAGTAAACTTCATTTGTAATTGCTGCGGCTGTTGTTGTGAGGCAATGCTTGCAGCTAAGAAATTTGGAGTAATGCATCCAGTTGAAACTACTAATTTTATTGCAGAAGTAAATAAAGATACTTGCGTTAATTGTGGAAAATGCATAAGAAAATGCCCTGTTGGAGCTATTAAAAATGTAGTTATAAATAAAGGTACACCAATGGAGAAAACAGTAGCAGAAGTAGATAAAGACTTGTGTTTAGGTTGTGGAGTATGTGTAAGAAATTGTTTCAATAATAGCTTAATGCTAAAATCAAGAGGTAAAAGAGTGATAACTCCAGCAACATCAGTTCATAGAGTTGTACTTATGGCAATAGAAAAAGGTCAATTATCTAACCTTATTTTTGATAATAGAGCATTAGCAAGTCATAGAGCCATGGCAGCAATATTATCATCAATATTAAAACTTTCACCAGTAAAAAAAGCAATGGCCAGTGAACAGATGAAGTCTGTATATTTAGATAAGTTATTGGATACCAAGTAATAATATAACTAAATTGTGAGCACTACGAGATTGAAATATAAAATAGTATTTTTCTGATAATGGTAAAATTTTTGCCTAGAATTTATGATTCACTGCTTTCATTAATATTCGCACTTGAAAATTAACGACTTCTTCTAGGGGATCATATGAGAAGTCGTTAACTTTTTAGATTGGAGTATGTGAAATTGTATACTTAAGCTTTAAAGCTAGTGATAGAGAAAAATTAATGATATTACCGGAAGGAAGTATTATATAAATTCTTAGCGAAATTATATGACTTAATGGAGGTTATATCATTAATTTTCGGCATCACGGCACAAATGCTTTAGTGTACAATATTACTCGTATTTTTCTAGTTTTTTAATTACTTTTTCGTAGATGTTATCAGCTATAGAGAAGTCCATTGCTTTAATATAATAAGATTCCAACTCATCATGTAAAAGATGAGCATTATGAATTAAAGAAATACTCTTATTAACTAAATTATAGAATAAATCAGCATTATATTTTATATCATCATTTTTAGATGAAGATAAATTTAATTTAGTATAATCAAACAAGTTATACTCTATTCCTGTATAATTAGCCTGATTAATTTCATTATTAGTTATAATACATGTAGAAATTTCAGGGATAAATATATGCTCAATACGTTCAGGAACAAATGGATCATGCATATATTCAATAGAATAACCTTTCTTTTGACCACAACTACCTATAAATTTTAAAATATCAGTTTTACCAAATCCAGGTCCGCCAGTCAATACATATTTCTTTTTAAATTCAGTACACAAAGAGTCAGCATAAGTAATGATTCCATCAGGAGTAATTGCAGTTGCAAATAAATGACGTTCATTACCATAGCCAAATTTATCAGTTTTAAAAATATTATTCTTTAAATTCTCAATCAAATTATAAATTTTATTAGAATCTAAAGATTCATAATTTAGGCTACTCCAATCATCGTGAATACATTTAGCGGAACCTAAAAATCTATAAGCTCTTTTAAAGTTTTTACCTATTTCTTTATTTAAAGATATTATTTCTTTTTTATTTTTAGCTAACATATCCATATCTAGGGCGTCACCCATATTAAGTATTTCATCAACAGCACCAGGATTAATAGGATCTACTATATGAGGTGAAGTACCGTCTAATAAAGCTATGTTTAATTCTTTTACTAAAACTCCATCTAAAGAATTTGGATCTGAAGAACAGTGATGATATTCGATTGTATATCCCTTTTTATTAAACTGAGCTCCAACTTTTTTCATTAATTGAGACTTGCCTGTTCCAGGACCACCTTTTATACAAAGAATTCGTCTAGCATCATCTTGTGGAAGTACATATCTATAAAAAGAATAAAATCCTTTTGAAGTATTTCCACCAGGGAATAGATGTCTTTCTTTTAATGTAGACATTAAATCACTCCTAAATAAATATAACTCGTTCATAATATTTTATTCAACATGTACTAAAAAATGGACAAAATAAAATAAATAATTTCTAAGGAATTTATAGTAAATATCATTACAATAATATTTATGCAAAAAAATGAATAAAAGCATAAATATATTCATGAGGAATATACGGTTCTGACTTATAAAAATCACAAAATACGTAAAAATATTCATTGAAGATAGGGTTTTTATGAATAAATATGAAAATTTCTAAAAAAATACAAAAAAAGTATTGCATAAATATAATCACGCGATGTATAATTATGCTATAGATTAGGAGATGTTTTACATAGAGAATGATTTAAGGGGGATTTAAATATGAAAAAAGGATTAATTAAAAAGGTGGTTGCAAGTGCATTATTAGGAATTATGACTATGGGATTAGTTGGATGTGGATCATCTGATAATTCAAGTTCAGAAGGAAATAAAAAAGATTTATTAGATACAATTCAAGAAAAAGGAAAAGTTGTTGTTGGAATGAGTGCAGATTACGCACCATATGAATTTCATTACATAGATGAAAATGGTAAAGATGTTATTGGAGGATTTGATGTAGATATAGCTAATGAAATTGCTAATGAACTTGGGGTTGAATTAGTAATTCAAGAGATGGATTTTGATGCATTGGTAGCAGCATTACCAGCAGGAAAAGTAGACTTAGTAATCTCAGGGATGAATCCTACTGAAGAAAGAGCTAAAGTAGTAGATTTTTCAGAAATTTACTATAATTCACAACATGGAATACTAGTTAGAGCAGAAGATGTGGACAAGTATAAGACATTTGCTGATTTAGAAGGCGCAAAAGTTGGAGCTCAATTAGGATCAACTCAAGAACAAATAGCTAAGGATGAAATTCCAAATGCAGATTTGCAATTATTAGCTAACGTTAATAACTTAATATTAGAATTAAAGTCAGGAAAAGTTGATGCAATAGTTATGGAGAAGCCAGTTGCAGAAATGGCAGTTAAAACTAATCCAGAATTAGCAGTTGGACAATCAACATATGAAGAGGAATCTGGAGGAAATGCAGTAGGTATTGCTAAGGGAAATGAAGATTTATTAGCTAAAGTAAATGAAGTTATTAAAGAATTGAATGAAACAGGAAAGATGGATGAGTATATTGTAAAAGCTAATGAATTAGCAGCAAGTGCTAATATAGTAGAATAATATTTGCAATTAAAGTTACTTTTACAAAATTGGGGCTATAAATGTAATAGTAAACTTTAAATATAAAATTTAGTTATAGCAGAGCTTTGGGGCAAGCTCTGTTAAATAGTAAATTTTATAAACAAAAAAGAGGAGGATAAAAAATGGGTTTTGATTTTAGTTTTGTACCACAATATATTCCTTATTATTTAGAAGGTGTTAAATATACATTATTAATTTCTTTAATTACAGTACTTTTTGGAGCATTATTTGGTTCTTTATTATTCTTTATGAAGAGCTCAAACTTTCATATTTGGAAGATTAAGCCCTTAAAGATAATAGCTGTAGTCTACATTGAAATAATTAGGGGAACACCAATGCTATTACAAATATTAATTATGTATGCTGGTTCTAAGATGTTCTTTGGAATAGATTTAAGTCCATTTACATCAGCAATAATAGCGATTGCATTAAATTCAGCAGCATATGTATCAGAAATAGTAAGAGCAGGTATAGAAGCGGTGGACAAGGGACAAATGGAAGCTGCAAGAAGTTTAGGTATGAAGAAAAGTACAGCAATGATGTTAATTGTAATACCTCAAGCTGTTAAAAATATATTACCTGCAATAGGTAATGAATTTGTTGCAATAATAAAAGAATCATCAATGGCTTCAATAATTGGTGTTAATGAATTAATGTTTGCAGGAAAAGTAGTAGTAGGTTCTACATATTTAGGATTAGAGCCATATATAGTAGCAGCAGGATTCTACTTTATTATGACATTTACATTAGGTAGAATTATATCTCTTATAGAAAGGAGAATGAAAAAAAGTGATTCGCGTTAGTAATCTTCATAAAAGTTTTGGAAAAAATGATGTTTTAAAAGGAATAGATGAACATATAGAAAAAGGTGAAGTTGTAGTTGTAATAGGCCCATCTGGTTCTGGTAAAAGTACATTTTTAAGATGCTTAAACCTATTAGAGGAGCCAACTTCAGGTAAAATAATATTTGAAGGTAATGATATTACAGATAAGAAAGTAGATATAAATAAAATTAGAGAAAAGATGGGGATGGTATTCCAACAATTTAATCTTTTTCCACATAAGACTGTATTAGAAAACTTAACAATAGCACCTATTAAAGTTAAAGGTCTTAGTAAGTCAGAAGCAGAAAAGAAGGCAATGGAGCTATTAGATAGAGTTGGATTAAGTAATAAAGCAACAGCTTATCCATCATCACTTTCTGGTGGACAAAAGCAAAGAATAGCAATAGCAAGAGCACTAGCTATGGAGCCAGATGTTATGCTATTTGATGAACCAACATCAGCCTTAGATCCAGAAATGGTTGGAGAAGTTTTAAGTGTTATGAAAGATCTTGCAAAGGAAGGAATGACAATGGTAGTTGTTACTCATGAAATGGGCTTTGCAAGAGAAGTTGGAGATAGAATTTTATTTATGGATAATGGGAATATTATGGAACAAGGTACTCCAGAAGAAATATTCTCAAATCCAAAGAATCCAAGAACAATAGATTTCTTATCAAAAGTGCTGTAAAAATATGTAACGACCTCCGGGGTCAATCAAAATAATGGATTGCCCCCGGAGGTCGTTACAATATTTGGATTTGAGGCGTAATAAAGGGATTATCAATATAATAAACTAATAGTAGAAGTAATAGCCTTGGAGGATATATGAATAGGATCTTCAGTTATGATTTTTTAAAGCTAGAGTTTAGAGATCTATATGAAGATATAGAAGAATTAAAGAAAAAGACAACTCATGATGATATAGAAGAAAATATTAATACTATAATTGGTGATATTATTTATTATATATATAAGAAAAATAGTATATTATATGATGAAAAAATTGAATGGAATAAAAGATTAGAGATGTTGAAGGAGATAAATATAATACCAAGTGAGATATTAGATATGATTATACTTTGGACTAAGAAAGTTAAAGTAAATCATTCTGATATTATAACTGCCGAGGATAAGATTTCGGAAATGAAAATATTATATGAAATTTTAGCTTGGTTTGTTGTTAATTATGGTGAGGAGAATTATTCTTTAATATTAGATAATTTAATAGATTCAGAGAAAGAAATTTTTATGAAATATTTGCTGATCAGTAAAGGCATTCAAGAAAAAAAGGCACCAAAAGTTCTTGAAAATAAAGTAGGAGAATTAGAAGAAAAAGAAGAGGTTACACGTCAGCTTCTTGAGAAAGGTGAAAATTATTACTTTGGTAGAGGCGTTAAGAAGGATAGCAAAAAGGCTTATAAATATTTCTTAGATGCAGCAAAATATAAGGATGAATATGCTGAAACTTACCTTGGATTATTTTACGATAAAGGTATAGCAGTAAATAAAAACTATGAAATTGCATATCAATGGTATTACAAAGCTGCAATAAAGGGAAATGCATTTGCTCAATACTCTTTAGGTGTTTTATATTCTGAAGGAAATGGAGTTATTAAGGATTATAATAAAGCATTTATATGGTTTCAAAAGAGTGCAGAAAATGATTATGTAGGCGCATACTATCAATTGGGACGTGCATATTATAATGGATTAGGTGTAGATAAAGACGAAGAAAAAGCATTTAAATGGCATAAGAAAGCAGCAGAAAACAATCTACCTGCTTCACAATATGCATTATCGCTAATGTATAAAAATGGAGAGGGATGTGATGGAAATTTAGTAAGTGCATATTATTGGCTTGAAAGGGCAGCAGAAAATGATTATGAAGATGCTTATTATATAATTGGTAGATCATATTTAGAGGGGATATGCCTAGAGGTTAATTATAAGAAAGCATTTTATTATTTAAGTAAGGGATATTTAGCTTTAGATACTAATTGTATAGAATCACTTGCTGAGATGTATTTAAAAGGACTTAATGTAAGAAAAGATGTTTATACTGCATTAGAGTTATATAATAAGGCAATAGAGTTTGGAGATAAAAGTATATACTTCAAGCTTGGAAAGGTGTATGAAGACGAAGGATTAATTAATCAGGCAATTGCAATATATGAACAAGGTCATGGAGAAGGAAACTTAAAGTGCACTCAAAGATTAGGTATAATATATTACAATGGTGAAGGTGTTGAAAAGGACCTAGAAAAGGCAATGGAATATATGGAGATAGCAGCAGCTAAGAAAGAGCCTCATGCTATGTATGTCCTAGCAGTTGCATATTATAGATTAAATAAATTTGGAGATAAAACAAGTGATATTACTAAAGCCTTATTAAAAGAAGCATATGAATTAGGTTCACCTTATGCAGCAGATTATTTAGCTTGTATAATGATTAATGAATTAAAAGAAGGCAAAGATGTTAATAAAAATGAACTTTTAAATTATATAAAATTTGGTGTAGAAAATGAACTAAAAGAGTCAATATTCAAGTATGGATATATATATGAAAAGGGAATTGGAATAGAGCAAAATTATGAAAAGGCTTATTACTATTACACCTTAGCAGCTGAAACTAAATATGTTAAAGCAATGAATAAGCTAGGAGATTGGTATAAGGCAGGTATTTTCTTAAGTAGAAATATAGACTTAGCAATTAAATGGTATGAAAGAGCAGCAAAAGAAGAAGATATTGAATCAATAGAAAAGCTAATAGAGATATATGAAAATGGAATTGGAGGTAGAAGAAGTGATATAAAAGCTATTTACTATGTATTTAAGCTTATTGATTTAGATGCATTAAAGGGAAAAGAAAAGTTAGTATATTACTGCTTTAAAGGAATAGGAATTGAAGAAAATAAAGAAAAGGGTTATGAATTACTTGATGAAATTGAAGAAATAGATATAGGAACAGCCAAATATATTAGAGGATATTTAGGTGAAAAAGGATTAATAGATATGGATAAAGATGAAATTATAAATCTATATCGAGAAGGAATAGAACGGGGAAATTTAGAGTGCTACGGACAGCTTGCTATTTATTTATATAATAGTGGTTTAAGTAAAAATAACAAGTATAAAGAAGCATTTGAAGTTGCCATGGAAGGAAAAAATTTAGGCGTAAATAAATGTAAATATATATTCCTAAGGGATAAATTAAAAGAAGTTCAAAATAGTAGTATAGTTACTGTTGAGGAATTAATAATTATCAAAAAGCTTAGTAAGCTAATAAGTAGTGGATTTTATGAAGTAATTAATGATTTAATTCAGTGGTATGATAATAGAAGACCTCAGGACAAGACAGTTTATTATGAACTAAAGGAGGCGGCAATATATTATAACATTGTTAGAGAAGAAGAGAGACTTCAATAAAATAAACGACGAGACTTAAATATAAGTCTCGTCATTTATTTTAAATATAAATTAAAAAAATGTAAATACTTTAAATTTACTTTTTTAAGCGTAAATTAAATTAATTGCAGTATTTATAGTTATAAAGCTAAATCAACAGTAATAACACATCTATATTCAGGAGATTTTTTCTTAATATCTTTTTCTATGTTAGATAATAATTGAGATGAGCTACTTTCATTAGCTAAGCATTTAGGACAAACTTCTATATCAAAAATTAAATTTTTCTTATCATGATCTCCAACAACTCTGAAATCATGGAAAGACTTAACTTCTTCATATTTGCTAAGCACATCTTGAACCATATTTCTAGCTTCGATTATTTCATCTGTATCAACACAAATAGGATCCATGTGAATAACTAAATAAATATTTAACTTTTTAGAAATTTCTCTTTCAGCAGTATCAATAATATGGTGTATTTCCATAATATCAATGTTACTAGGAATTTCAGCATGAATAGAAGCCATAATTCTACCTGGACCATAATTATGAACAATTAAATCGTGAATTCCAGTTATGTTCTCATAAGACATAACCATGTCAGTAATATCACTAACTAAAACAGGATCTGGTGGTTCTCCAAGTAATGGACTTAAAGTTTCTTTAATAAGAGAGAAACCAGAATAAACAATAGCTAAAGCTACAACAATACCAATATAACCATCAATAGGTAAAGTAGTGAATTTGCATATTAAAAAAGAAATAACAACAGTAGTAGAAGTAAAAACATCACCCATAGCATCAGTTGCAGTAGCCTTTAAAGTAGATGAATTAATCTTATTTCCAATATACTTATTAAATTTAGATAGCCAAAACTTAAATCCAATAGAAATAAGTAATAAAATAAATGGCCATAATTCAAAAGTTACTGGAGTAGGATTAATAATCTTTTGGAAAGAGGTTTTAACAAATTGAAGACCAACAAGCATAACCATGAAAGAAACAATCATGGCAGTTATATATTCGATACGACCATGTCCAAAAGGATGTTCTGCATCAGCTGGTTTATTTGCCATCTTAAAACCAATTATAGTTATAATTGAAGAAGCAGCATCAGATAAGTTATTAAATGCATCGGCTAAAATTGAAACAGAGTTAGAAAATAAACCAACAGATAACTTTATTATAAATAACATTAAGTTGGTGACTATTCCTACGATTCCAGCAAGATTAGCATAAGCACTTCTTACTTTTACATCTGATACATTATCATAGTTCTTAACAAATCTTTTAACTAAAAAATTTGAAAACATAAAAATCCTCCCATTTTTATTTGCAATTAATATAATTACTTATATTAATAGTATGTTATTTTTTAAAACAATTACGCTTATTACAATATGCTAATTTAATCCAATAAAAAAGTCAATTATATATTATTTAAAGGGTATACTAAATATGGCTAAATCTAATGATACAGCCATTCTTTATATATAGCTGTGGTAAAAAAATAATCAGTTGTGAAAAAATAGCAAATGAAGTATATTAGAAATATAGTAAATGAAAAGGAGTAAATGACTATGGAAAAGAAATTAGCATTAGAATTAGTAGACTTTTTATATGACAGTCCAAGTGCTTGTCATGGAGTAAAAGCAACAAAAAAAATATTAGATGAAAATGGATTTATTGAAATAAAAGAAACTGATAAATGGGATTTACAAGCAAAAGGTAAATATTATGTTATAAAAAATGATTCAGCATTAATTGCTTTTGAAGTTGGTACTGGGGATATAGAAGAAACAGGATTAAGACTTATAGGAGCTCACACTGATGTACCAGGATTTAGAATTAAACCAAATCCTCAAATGATTTCAGAAGGAAAATACGTTAAGTTAAATACAGAAGTTTATGGTGGACCAATACTTCACACATGGTTTGATAGACCATTATCAATAGCTGGTAAGGTATCATTAAAAGGTGCATCTCCATTAAAACCAGAAACAAGATTAGTTAATATAAATAAGCCATTATTAATAATTCCAAGCTTAGCAATTCATATGAATAGAGAGGTTAATGAAGGATTTAAAATAAATAGACAAGTAGATACACTTCCTTTATTAGGACTTATAAATGATAAATTAGAAAAAGAAGACTACTTAATGAATATATTAGCAGAAGAGCTTCAAGTTAATAAAGAAGATATATTAAACTTTGAATTAGGTTTATATGAATATGAAAAAGGTATGCTAATAGGAATGAATGAAGAACTTATTTCTTCAGGTAGATTCGATGATTTATGGATGGTTTATGCAGGAATTAAAGCTTTAGTTGATAGTAGGGAAAATGTAGCAACTAAGGTTATGATTTGTGTAGATAATGAAGAGATTGGTAGTTTAACAGCTGAAGGGGCTAATTCTACATTACTAAATAATATATTAGAAAGAATAGCTTTAGGATTAGGTAAGAATAGAGAAGGATATTATAGAGCATTAGCTAATTCTATAATGATTTCTGCTGACTTAGCTCATGCTGTTCATCCAAACTTAGGAGATAAGCATGATCCAACTAACAGACCTGTACTTGAAGGTGGTCCTGTATTAAAGATTGCTGCTTCTGGAAGCTATAGCACTGATAGCTTTAATGGTGCTGTATTTGCAGGTGTATGTGAGGCTGCAGGTGTACCATTCCAAAAGTTTGTTAACAGATCAGATGTTAGAGGTGGAACTACAATAGGTCCTGTAACTGCTGCTAACTTAACTATTCCAGTTATTGATATGGGAGCTCCAGTACTTGGAATGCACTCTATCAGGGAATTAGCAAGTGTTAAGGATAACTATTATACAGTTAAAGCATTTACTGAATTCTTTAGTCTTTAATTAGTACTTTATATTTAATATAAAAGTTAAATTTTTAGATAATGATGATATATTTAGTTAAAACTATAATTAAATATATCATCATTTTTTATTTAGTAAGATTTTATTTGAATTTTATAGATAGGTTTTTATAATATACTTAATCAGTATTATCAGTTTTGTCTTGAGGAATTGTATCATTATCAACTGAAATTAATATTCCAGCGGATGATACTTCAAATTTAGTATTGGGATCAAGTAATTTTCTACATTGAGAAACTTTTGTAGCAAGGGGAAGCTTATTTGGAGATATATCTGTATAATTGCTAGTTACTAAAGTAGATATATCGGTATTAGCTTCATCAGTATCAAGTTTATGACTTACAGCTTCATAAGCAGTAACAACACTTTTAGCTTCATTTAAAACTGTAACCTTTTTAGCTTCAGTAATATAATTTGAAAACTTAGGTACAAAAGCAGCAGATAAAATAGCAATGATAGCTAAAACAGCAACAAGTTCAATTAAAGTAAATCCTTTTTTCCTTTTCTTCTTTGATTTTAAAAATAATTTATTAATTTTCATATTGATCAAATATTTCATTGTTCAACTCCTTATTAAAATTTTTTTTATTTCATGAAATAATTCTTTACAGATTATGGACGATAAATAAATCAGATATTCAAAAAAAGATGAAAAAAATTACAAAACTCATATTTTTGTAAAAAGTTCTAAAGAAATATGAATAAATTAACCCCAAAAGGGATAAAACAATAATAGAGATAACAAATGATAAATAAATTTATTGTTTATAAATTTTAAATGAAAAGTGAATATAATATGTTTGTTGTATTCGATGTTTAATTTAAAATTTATGTTGTTATCTCTTTAAGGATTTTGGTCTATTTCTTTCAAAATATATAGTATGCGTAGTTATTTTTATGAAATAACAGAGGTATTAATTTTTGAAAGATGCTATTTATATATAAGAAAAGCTTTATAAATGCACATGATGGTTCGAGATAGTATTTTAATGTTAACTGAGATTAATATTAAGCATAGCTTCGGATATTTTCTATTTAGACATACTGCAATAAGAATGATAAAGAGATTTATCAGGAGATGACTAAAGTTATGTGTAATACGCTTGTCAACAAGTCATAGGGGATAAAGGACTATCTTGTATATTAAATATAGTAGTTTAGGTTTATAGTTTTAATGGTATTTATATTATTAAAAAGTAGAACTTAAATAAAATAGATTAAAATCCTTTTAATAATAAAAAAATAAGCTATTTTCTTGATGAAATTAAAAAAGCTACCTAACATAGGTAGCTTTTGATATTACAAGAATAAAGGTTTAGCTATTAATCCAGATTCATAAGCATAAATTATAGCTTGAGTTCTATCTTTAACATTTATCTTTATAAATATATTACTAATGTGTTTTTTTACAGTATTTTCGCTTATATTAAGATTTTTAGAAATTTCAAAATTACTTAATCCGTTAGATAATTGAGATAAAATTTCTAATTCTCTTCTAGTTAGAGGACTTCCTAAGTTGCTTTTTCCAGTAATAGTTGCAGCATGTTCATCTTCTACTAACCTATATAATAGTTCTCTATCATAAAACTTAGTTCCAGTAGAAATTTTATGAAGAGCATAATTAATATCTTCTTGAGCAAATGTTCCAAGCATATATCCATCAATATTTAATTTTGATACTCTAAAGAACATGTCCTTACTGTTATTAAAATCAACAATTAATAATTTAAGCTTAGAATAATTATCTTTAATAGATAATATATTATCTATTATTCTTAAATCTTCTCTAAATAAAGTAATAATTAAAATAGTATCCTCCGTATCATTTATAAGATCATTTTCTGAATTATCTAATGTCTTAAAGCAATCATCAATAGAAGAAAAAGAGGTGATACTTGGATACTTATCATTTAATATTGATTTAATTCCTTCATGGATTACTGGATATTTACATAGTATAGAAATTTTCATTAAATCACCCCCTTCATACTTGGTATAAATTATATTAAAATTATATAGTTAAAAAGTAAAAGTCTATCATTAATTACATGAAGTGTTAAAAAATATTAAAAGTATTATTATAAATGTTTTTAAAATTACTACTTAGTAGTAATACTCAAAAAATACTATTATTCAGAAATAAAGTGTTTCAAAAAGATAATTATGTATTTAGATTTTTTTTGTAATACAACTTTTAATTATGTAAGAAATAGAAATATTAAAAAAATTAAAGCTTTAGTATTTATAAAATAAGTAGAGTAGTAATTATTTTTAATAAATAAAGTAGTTATACTAAGGTGTAATTTACTATATAAATGCTAAAAAGTATAATTTAGATATATATGGGAATAAATATAAAGTGGTTATATGTATATTTTTATTTAATTATAAATTAGAAAAATAACATTAACGATAAATAATTCAGGAGGCTTCTTTATGAAAATTTTAATGATTGGACCAGATAGAGAGGTTCAAGGCGGTGTTTCAACAGTTATAAATAACTACTATTTAGGGGGATTGGATCAACTAGTAGATCTAAAGTTTATAGCAACTATGAAAGACGGTAGTAAGTTTACTAAGTTAAGGACAGCTATTAGAAGCTATTTTGAGTTTAGGGAGAGTATAAATTATTGTGATATAGTACATGTTCATATGGCATCTAGAGCTAGCTTTTATAGAAAAAGCCTTTTTATAAATTTTGCTAAAAAAAGGAGAAAAAAAATAATAATTCATATGCATGGAGCTGAATTTAAAGAGTTTTATATGAATGAAAGTACAGAAAAGCAAAAAAAGTATATTTCAGACATATTTAATAAGGCAGATAAAATAATTGCATTATCTGAACAATGGAAGAAGTTTTTAAGTGGAATAACATATACAAGTATTGAAGTTCTATATAATTCAATAGTGATTCCAGAGAATATAGATAAAGTTTATAACAGCAATCAAATTTTGTTTCTTGGAAGGTTAGGAAAGAGAAAGGGAATATATGACCTTTTAAATGTTATGCCTAAATTAATTCAGAATCATAATGATGTTAAATTAAAGATATGTGGAGATGGAGAAGTTGAAAAAGTAAGAAGATGCTGTAAAGAGCTAAATATAGATAAGAATGTGGAGGTTTTTGAGTGGATAAAGGGTAAGGAAAAAGAAGATATATTATTAAGCAGTAATATATTTGTATTGCCATCATATAATGAGGGAATGCCAATGGCATTATTAGAGGCTATGAGTTATAAAAATGCAGTTATTTCAACAGAAATAGGAGGTATTCCAGAAGTTATTACTAATGAAAAAAATGGGTTTTTAATTAGAGCTGGTGATAAAGAAGCACTATTAAATAATTTAAATATTTTATTATCAGATCAGGAGCGTTTAATAGAGTTATCTCAAAATGCTTATAAAAAAGCAAATGATATATTTAATATTAAAAATAGCATAAAAAAATTAATAAAGATATATGACCAACTAGAAATTAAAGGAGGTGAATATATTGAATGCTAATATAATAAAAAAATTAAACGAACATACACCGGATTTTGCAAAGAAAATATTTGCACCAATGATAAGGAGTAAATTAGTGAATAATAAAGTGTTTTTAGATCAATATAATGAAATAAAAACATTTGAACAATTAAGTGAAAAAGAAAAAAGAAAAAAATCATTAGAGAAATTAAAACAACAATTATGTTATGCGTATGAAAATATTGAATATTATAAAGAAGTATTCAATGAAATAAGTTTTAATCCATACGAAATTAAGAGTTTTGATGAGTTAAAGAAGATACCATATATTAATAAAGAAATAATAAATCAAAATTATGAAAAATTTATATCTAAAGAAAAGATAGACTTTTATAATACACAGACAGGTGGAACAACAGGAGATCCTTTAGTTTTATATATGGATAAAGATTCGATTTATAAAGAGAAAGCATTTATTTATAGTCATTGGAGTAAGTTGGGATATGATTATAAAAAATCAAGAATTATAACATTTAGAGGGATTCAATTTAATAATAAAATTTATAAATATAATCCAATTTATAATGAGATAATTTTATCACCATTTGAATTAAACACAAAGAATATACAACAATATATAAATATAATTAATAAGTTTAATCCGGAATATATTCATGGATACCCTTCAGCTATAGTAAATTTATGTAAGATTCTTAAAGAAGGAAGTTTAACATTAAGTTGTAGAATAAAGGGAGTATTTATTATCTCGGAAGAGCTAAATATTAATGATAAGAAATTTATAGAAAATTTTTTAAAGTGTAAGACCTTATCATTTTATGGCCATTCTGAAAGAGCCGTTTTTTCAGAAGAATATGACTCAAATTATACATTTAATGAATTATACGGTTATACGGAATTAATTCCAACGAATGAAGAAAATACTTACAACATAGTTTGTACAGGATTTTTAAATAAAAAAATGCCGCTAATTAGATATAGGACTGATGATTATGTAATTGTCAAGGATAATAAAACTATGATTAAAGGAAGAGAAAGTTCATTATATTTAATAGGAAATAATGATGAAAAAATCTCATTAGCATCAAAGGTGTTTCATAATTTTACTAATGAAAAAATAAGAGCTTATCAATTTATACAAAATCAAAAAGGTATAGCAGAGGTTAACATAATTTCTGATAGATTAAAGCCTAAGGAAATAGATAGAATGGAAAAAGAATTAAATAATAACTTAAGAGGAAGTGTTCAATTAAAAATAAAAAAGGTTGATAGTTTGATTTTAACTAATAGAGGCAAGAAAAAGATATTAATTCAAAAAATATCTTAATAGGTGATTAACATGAAGAAAGAAAAGATTAAATGGTATTTTAATAGACTAAAATCAATGGATATAAAAGAAGTTGTATGGAGAGTTGAACAAAAAAGCTTAGAGAAAAAAGAAAAGGAAATTTTTAATTCGAGTAGACCTCAAGTTATTGATGAAATATTTAATAAAGAATTAGTGAGATTAAAAAGTAATTTTAAATATGAAAATTTAGGACTAAATTTTAATAATAATAATTATTCAATTAGTAATAAATTATGGCTTTTCGATAATTATATCTATGATGATGTTAAAAATAATTGGAGTTATGGATTTAATACAGAAAATAATTGGCCTAATATATTTTCCTATGATATAGATTATAAACAAAATGATGAGATAGGTGATGCTAGAACAAATTGGGAATTAAATAGACATTTTCAATTTACTATTTTAGCAAAGAATTATTTTATTACTAAAGATTTAGAATATTATGATGAATTAAAAGTTTTGTTTTACGACTGGAATAGGAGAAATACATTTTTAATAGGAATATCATGGACAAGCGTAATGGAAATCGCAATTAGAGCATATTCATGGATTGTAACTTTATCATTTTTAATAGCTGCTAATATGGAAGATAGCGAGGATATAGTTAGTGATTTAAAATCTGGAATTATTAATATGATAGATTACTGTAACAATCATCATTCTAGATATTCATCAGCTAATAACCACTTAATTATAGAAATGTTTTCTATAGGCGTAGCGGGAGTGATGTTTGAAAATAAAGAGTGGTATGAAAAAGCAATTGATGTACTAAATAAAGAGTTATTTATCCAAAATTATAAAGAGGGAGTTAATAAAGAACATGCGCTACATTACCAAAGTTTTGTAATGGAGGCGGTTTTGCTTTTAATGCTTATATTTAAAAGAAATAATATTACTTATCCAAGTGAGTGGGATAAATTAATGTACAATATGAGTAGTTTTATTAAGGATAATATGGATTCAAGATATCAGGTAAGTCATTTAGGTGATGATGATAATGGAAAAATATTAGATTTATCAGGAGAATATTATAATCATTTTAAGTATGTCTTAGAACTAGCAACTTTAATATTAAAAGAACAATTTGTTGACTTGAAGCAGGTAAGTGAAAATATATCATGGTTATTTAAAGATAAAGAAATAAAAGAAAAACTTAATATTTATGATAATAGTAAATCAAAATGTTATGAAATAGGTGGATATACTATTATGAGAAATAAACCAGGATATAAGAATGAGATAATTATAGTAATTGATCATGCTGAATTGGGATTTGGTAGTATTGCAGCTCACGGACATGCTGATGCATTAAGTTTCACTATGACAGTTAATGGGAATAAGCTGTTTATAGATCCAGGTACTTATATATATCATATAGATTTAAATTCAAGAAATTACTTTAGGCAAACAAAAAATCATAATACTGTATGTATAAATGATAAGGATCAATCTCAAATGCTAGGAGCTTTTTTATGGGGAAATAAGGCAAATTCAAAATTAATAGATTATAAAATTAATGATGAAGAGGAAGTATTACTAGCAAGTCATGATGGATATAAGCCCATACAGCATGAGAGAAAATTTATATACAATAGAAAAGATATTCTTATTATAGAAGATTTAATTTCAGGTGGAGAATGTAGTTTTGAAAGTACATTAGTATTAGATAGGGATATAAAAATAATAGGGATAAAAGAAAATAAGATACATTTAAAATCAAGAGAAAATAATTTTTGTATAGAAACTAACAACGTTTGTAAATTTATGATAGAAGACATATGGATTTCTGAAATGTACAGTAAAAAAGAAAAATCAAAGGCAATTAAATTAAAGGGTAAATGTAATAAAGAAATTAAAATACTATTAAAAATTATGGTTTTATAAGGAGAATTGAAATGAGAATAAGTATTTTTGGTATGGGATATGTCGGATGTGTAAGTGCAGGATGTTTATCAGAATTAGGACATAAGGTAATAGGAGTAGATGTTAACGATAATAAAGTTAAGTTAATCAATGAAGGAAGAGCAACTATAATAGAAAGAGATATTGATGAATTAATAAAAAAAGGAAAAGAAAATAACTTATTAGAAGCAACAAAGGATATTAAATATGCAGTATTGAATTCAGATGTTTCAATAGTTGCAGTTGGTACACCTAGTTCTAAAAGAGGACATTTAAATTTAGATTATATATATAAAGTTGCAGAAGAAATAGGAGAAGCATTAACTGATAAAGAAGAGTTTCATGTGATTGCAATAAGAAGTACAGTTTTACCAGGAACAAATGAATGTGTTGGAGAAAAAATAGAAAATATATCTGGAAAAAGAAGAGGGATAGATTTTGATGTTGTATCTAATCCAGAATTCTTGAGAGAAGGAACGGCTGTTAAGGATTATTTAAATCCACCGCTAACATTAATTGGATACGATACAGAAAAAGCAAAAGATATAATGTTTGAATTATATGAGAAAATACCAGGTAAAAAGATAGCAACTGATATAAGGGTAGCTGAAATAATGAAGTATGTTAACAATACTTATCATGCCTTAAAGATAGTATTTGGTAATGAAATAGGAAATATATGTAAAGAGTTAGGTATAGATAGCCATAAAGTAATGGAAATATTCTGTGAAGATAAACAATTAAATATTTCTCCGTACTATTTTAAACCAGGGTTTGCATATGGGGGTTCATGCTTACCTAAAGATTCAAAAGCGCTATTAACACTTGCAAAGGATATGTATGTAGATGTACCTGTTATATCAAGTATAAGTGAAAGTAATGAAAAGCAAAAAATTAAAGCTTTAGATATGATAATGGAAAAAGGAAAAAAGAAAATAGGATTTTTAGGATTAAGTTTTAAAGCAGGTACTGATGATTTAAGATATAGTCCTACAGTAGATATTATTGAAAGATTATTAGGAAAAGGGTATGAAATTAGTATTTATGATAAAAATGTTAAATTATCAGAAATAACAGGAACAAATAAAGATTATATTGAAAGCAAGATACCACATTTACAAAGATATATAACTAATAATTTAGAAGAGGTAATAAATAATTCAGAAGTAGTTGTAGTAGCAAATAAGGAAAATGAATTTAAGGATATATTAGATAAAATGGAAGGAAAAATAGTCTTAGATTTGGTAAGGATGTGGAAAGAGGTTCATTATGATGGATTATATGAAGGATTGAGTTGGGGTGGAAGTAACAAAGAAATAAAATCAAAAGATGTTTTAGAACAAGTTGCTATAACAAAATAGCAATGATTTAAGCTGGTAAAAGGGGGGATTAATTTGAATAGGGGAATATTAATAATAGTAGAAAATTTGCCAGTTCCATTTGATACTAGGGTGTGGCAAGAAGCAACTACGCTTGTTCAAAATGGATATACTGTTTCGGTAATTTGTCCAAAAGGAAAGGGATATGATAAAGAGTTTGAGATTTTACAAGGTGTAAATATATATAGACATGACTTGCCAACAGAAGGTAATGGACTTGTTGGTTATGTTCGTGAATATGGGACAGCATTAAAAGAGCAAATAAGATTGGCAAAGAAAGTATATAAAGAAGTAGGATTTAATGTTATTCAAGGATGTAATCCACCAGATAATATATATATGGTAGCAAATAGATTTAAAAAATATGGTGTGAAATATGTTTTTGATCATCATGATATTTGTCCTGAATTATTTGAAGCCAAATTTAAGAAAAAAGGATTGCTATATCAATCTCAAATTTTCTTAGAAGGTAAAACTTATAAAAACTGTGATATTGCATTTGTAACAAATGAGTCGTATAAAAAGATAGCAATTGAAAGAGGCAAAATGAATCCTAAGAATGTTTTTGTTCTTAGAAGTGGACCAAAATTAGAAAGGTTAAAAATACAAAAACCTAAAAATGAAATAAAAAGAGGAAAGAGATATATGGTTGGATACCTTGGAGTAATAGGGCAACAGGAAGGTATTGAATATTTACTTGAAGCTGCTAAATATATTAAGGAATCTAAGGGTAGAAATGATATATTTTATGGAATTGTAGGTGGGGGGCCTCACTTAGAATCGTTAAAACAAAAGTGTAAAGAAATGAAAATAGATGATATTTTCGAGTTTACAGGAAGAGTATCAGATCAAGTAATGCTAGATTATTTAAATACAGCTGATGTTTGTGTAAATCCAGATGAATATAATGAAATGAATGATAAATCGACAATGAATAAAATATTAGAATATATGGCTTTAGGAAAACCTATAGTTCAATTTGATTTAACAGAAGGAAAATATTCAGCTCAAAAGGCTTCATTATATGCCAAACCAAATGATTCTAAGGATTTAGCAGAAAAGATAATATTCTTATTAGATAATGAAGAAAAAAGAGTTGAAATGGGTCAATATGGGATGAAGAGGATTAAAAATGAATTAAGCTGGGAGCATACTAGTAAGGAGTTATTAAGAGGGTATGATACCTTATTTGCAAGCATTAAATCAGTTTAAAGGGATATAGGAGAGTGGCAATGAATATATTATATACTATTTTTTCATTAGGAATTGGCGGAGCAGAAAAGCTCTTAGTTGATATAGTAAACAATTGGGATAAAAATAGTGGAGATAATGTTTATGTATGCATTATTAATAATAGAATAGAAAAATCATTATTAGATAAGATAGATAATAATATTAATGTAATACAGCTTAATAGAACTGAAGGAGATAAAAACATTAAGTATTTATTTCAATATATGAATGTTATTAGGAAGTATAAGATAGATATTATTCATTGCCAATCTAATGATACTGTAAGATTTAGTTTATTTTCAAAATTAATTAATCCTAAAATAAGAATTTTCTATACAGTACACGCAACAAACACTTTTAAAAATTTAAGTAAAATAGATGTTTTTGTTAATAAATTAATGTGTAATAAAATAATTGCAATTTCATCATCAGTATATAATGAAATTGTCGAAAGAAATGTAAATAAAAATAAGATAGAGATTGTTTATAATGGCATAGATTTATCTAATATTAGCATAAGGAAAAAAGAGCATGAAAATATAAATATTGCTTGTGTTGCAAGACTTATAGCAAAGACTAAGGGACAAGATATATTAATAAAATCAATAGGAATAGTAAGAAATAACTATCCTAATATTAAATGTTATTTAGTTGGTGATGCAAATAATATAAAAGATAGAGAAGAACTAAAAAAATTAGTTGATGATATTGGACTAGATAACGAAATAGTATTTACAGGAAATTTAGATAATGTGCCAAAGTTTTTAGAATCTATAGATATTTTTGTATTACCATCTAGATATGAAGGGTTTGGACTAGCATTGATAGAGGCCATGGCGGCTAAAATACCTGTTATTGCATCAAATATCGATGGACCTAAAGAAATTATAAAAGATAATAAATATGGTACTTTATTTGAATCGGAAAGTGTAGAGGATTTGGCAAAAAAGATAATAAAAGTAATTGAAAGTAATGATGAAATAAAGATAGAGAAGGCATATAAATATGTTAATAATAACTATAGTATAAAAGAAATGGTTAATAACCTATCTAACATTTATAGTCTTTAGTTTATTATAGTTGAGGTGAATAGATGATTAATGATGAATATATAGAATTGAAAGAGAATTATGAATGTAAAGTATTAAGGTATATATTTATAGGAATGATTTTATCAGTATTTCTATTATCATACTATTTTAGAAGAGAAGTTATAGGTGATATTGCGGCTATTAACATTATATTTATGGGATTATTATCAATATATTTACTGTTTAATGAGAAAAAAATAAATATAAAAATAACATTAGTATTAATGATTATAGTAACATATATTATTTTTAATGATTATTTAATTAATAATGAAGGTATTAATACAATTTTTAAAAATTTGTGTATAGCAATTATGCCTATTTCATTATTAGCGATTGAAATAGAAAAAAAATATATAAAAGGTGTTTTTATATCTGTAACAAAAGCTATAAATTTATTTACAGTGATAATATTTGCTATTGGTATTCTAGATTATTTATTTAATATAGGAATAATGAAATTTATAGCTGACAAATTTGCAACTACCTTATCAGGATGGATAGGATATAGGTATACATCATATATGGGTCATGCTTTATTTACAAAGGAAATATTCATATACTTTTTTTTATTTAATAGTATATGTAGTAAATATTTAGATGAAAATTTAATTAATAAATACATAGTGATGATAATGTCATTATTAGGAGTGCTTATTACAGGAAGTAAAGCAGGAGTCTTGTTGATAGTAATATCAATTATATTTACTGTAGATAAAAAAAATAAGTATGTTAATATAATTTTATCTTTAATGCTAATTTTAATAATATATTATATGGGATTTTTTAATATGACTATTAGTAGATTATCAAATAATACATTAACTAGTGGAAGGACAGAAGCAGGAGCAGTTATTGATGAATTAAATATTGTTCCGTACAAGATGTTTAGTGGATATGGTGAAAATGTACAAATGATTATTGAAGAAAATGTTGGAACTACAATAGCTACGGCTGCAATGGAATATCCAATAAAGGTATGGACTTTAAAGTATGGAATACTTTGTACTGCAACTATAGCAATTCTAATTTTTATATATCCATTTTTATATATGATAAAAAGGAAAGCATACTATTTATGCTTTGCATTTTTAATTAAAGTAACTGAAATAAATATGTATAATGGCTTAGTATACAAGCCAGATAACATGGCATTGTTTATGATTTTTACGGTTTTGATAATGGGAATATCTAATTTAGATAAAAAAGATTTATTAGATAAAGAAAGAAAAAATATTAAACAAATTTGAATTTTATGAGGTGATTTTTTTGATTTCTGTGATAATTCCTATTTATAATGTTGAAAAATATATAAGAAAATGTTTTGAATGCTTATTAAAGCAGACATTTAAAGATTTGCAAATAATAGTTGTTAATGATGGTTCAAAGGATAATAGTATTAATATTATCAATGAATATATAGATAAATTTAAGTGTATTGAAATTATAAATCAAGAAAATATGGGAGCTTCAATTGCTAGGAATAATGGATTAAAATATGCAAAAGGAGAATACACATTATATATTGATCCAGACGATTTTATAGATGAAAAAATGATTGAAACTATGTATAAATCTGCAGTAAGAAACAATTCAGATATAGTTTTATGTGGATATTATTTATACTATCAATCAACAGAAAAAAAGGTTAAAGTTCAGTATAACTTAAACTCAAATAAGGTATATAGTAATGAGAAAATTATAGAGATGATGCTTAGGCATGAAATACAAGGACAATTATGGAATAAGTTATTTAAAACAAAGGTACTAATAGAAAACAACTTTGCTATGGAAAAGGGACGAGTTATAGAAGATGTATTTCCGGTATTTAAAGTAGTTTGTAATGTAAAAAGAATATCATATGTAAATGAAATTTTATATTGTTACAGACAAAATGAAAATTCAGCAATACACGCTAAAAATGTAAAAACAATGAATGATTATTATTATGCAATGACTTGTATTCTTAATTATGTTAATGAAAATAATATATCAGTAAGCAAGAATTCTATCAAAATATTTAAGGCTACAGCATTACTTGTATTATTAAAAAGATATCAAAATATATATGGTAATAAAATTTATAACGATTTTAAAAAAGAAGAATATTATAATTTTAATTTAAGTTTATATGAAATAATATTTTTAAAAGATTTTAGCTTAAATTATAAAATTAAATTAATTCTTTGGAAGATAAGACTATTCAATGCATATTATAATTTTAAAACAAGGAAATTAGTTCTTAAAAACAATAACTAGCATGGTAGGAGTTGAGAGAAATCATGATAAAGTTAAGTATAATTATGCCAGTTTATAATGTTAAAAATTATATAAGAAAGTGTATAGAAAGTGTTTTAGAACAAAAATTCATCGATTATGAACTTATACTTGTAGATGATGGGTCAAATGATGGTAGTGGGGTAATTTGCGATGAATACAGTAAGAAAGATAAACGAATAATTGTAATACATCAAAAAAACAAAGGATTAAGTGGGGCAAGAAATTCAGGAATAAATATAGCTAAAGGAGAATTTATTGGTTTTATAGATAGCGATGATTGGATTCATAAAAATATGTATTATGATTTAGTCAATATAGCTATAAAGGAAAAAAGTGATATAGTACAATGTGGATATATTAAAACTGAAAATGAGGAAGAAAATAACATATTAATAAATAATTATATAAATAATTATAGTAATATAGAAGCTTTATATAATTTATATAATAATAATTATCCAATAACAGTTGTATGTTGGAATAAAATATATAAAAAAGAGTTATTTAAAGATATACAATTCCCTGTAGGAAAAATTCATGAAGACGAATTTACGACTCATAAATTATTATATAAAGCTAAAAAAGTAACATTTATAGAAAGTCAATATTATTACTACAGGCAAAGAAGTGGTAGTATAATGTCAGAAAAATTCTCACCTAAGAGCTTAGATAAGCTAGAAGCACTAAGGGAAAAGATAAGTTTTATGGAGAATATAAATACAGATTTATATTTAAAAGCTGTAAAACAATATTTAAATTTCCTAAGAAAAATATATTTCATTTCTCAAAAAGAGTTACCAGACAATAAGAAATTAGCAGTTAAATTAAAAAAAGAAAGTAGAACTTTCGCGTCTATATATTTATTTAAAATGGATGAAAAATTTTCAAAGAAAATAAGTTTAGCATTGTTTTGCATAAATCCGAATATACAAAAATATGTGAAAGGTAAGATTGATAGATTAGCATAATAATAATAAAACTAAATTTAAAACGGAGAAATATTATATGAAGTTAAATAATAATCAGAGTTTAGGTATTGGTAAAAAAAATACTTTATGGGCTGTTGCAAGCTTTATTAATAGTTATAAGTTTAAAAAATTTAAAAATTTAAAAAAGATAATATACATGTTATCACCTAAACATGGAAATATGGGAGATCAGGCAATAGCTTATGCAAGTATAAAGTATTTAAAGGAAAATTTCAACAAATATCAAATAATTGAAGTAAGTAGAGAAGATACATTTAAATATTATAAGGCTATAAAAAATATATTAAATAAGGATGACATAATAATACTTCATGGTGGAGGTAATATGGGAAATCTATATATCCAAGAGGAAGCAGCAAGAAGATTTATTATCGACAAATTTAAAGAAAATCCCATAATATCCATGACACAAACTATTAGTTTTACGGATGATGAAATAGGACATGCTGAATTAGAAAAAAGCAAAAAAATATATAATAGCAATAAAAATTTAACTATTTTAGCAAGAGAAGATGAATCCTATAAAAAAATGAAAAAAGAATTTAAAAATGTAAAAATAATAAAAAAGCCAGACATTGTTTTATACTTAGAAAATTTAAAAAGTCCATCTAATATAGAAAGAAAATATATAATGACATGTTTAAGAACAGATAAAGAAAGTATATTAAAAAATAAGAAAGAAGAAATCATAAATACTTTAATTGCAGATTATAAGAATATTTATGTTTATGATACAGTAGTTAAAAAAGATGTAGATTTTAAGAATAGAAATATAGAGTTAGCTGATATTTGGCAAAAGTTTTTTAATGCAAAGGTAGTAATTACAGATAGATTACACGGAATGATTTTTTGTACTATAACTAGAACACCATGTATAGTCTTTAAATCTTTGGACCATAAGGTAACAGAAAGTTATAAATGGTTAAAAAATTTAAACTATATAAAATTAACTGATGATACTTCATATGAAAATATAAAATTTCTAATTAATGAGTTAGAAGGCATGACTAATATTAATAAAACAAAATTTAAAGAAAAGTATTTTAATACTTTAAGAGAAGAGATAAATTTGTAATAAAAGTTAAGAGAGGTATAAAAAGTGGTTAATAAAATAGTAGTTGAGAGTGTTGAGGCGAATAAAAATAAAGTAGAAGTTAAATTTAATGTTCAAGGAAGTATAAGTAGTTTTTTTAAACAAAATTTAATGTATATCGAGTATGAGGAATCAATGGAAAATGTACCAAAAGGAATATTGGTAATTCCATTTATTAGTAATGTTGTTCAAATAGCATGGTTTTTTAATTCAGAAATTTTAGTGCCAGAATTAGATAGAAACTTTTATGAGTCTTTAAATGAAATAAAGAATTCTTTTTCAAATATGTTTACTAAAGCGAAATTAGGAGGAAATATAATAGCAGATAAAATTAATGATTATGAATATATACCTCAAAACAAAAGTGCAACATTTTTTAGTGGAGGAGTAGATTCATTAGCTACATTAATAACCAAAATTGATGAAAAACCTGATCTTGTTACATTATGGGGATCTGATATAAAGTTATCTGATAATAAAGGATGGAATAAAGTTAAAACTGAAGTAAGTAATTTTGCAAAGTCAAAAGCTTTGAAAAATATATTTATAAAATCAAATTTTCGTGAATTTATAATTGAGCAAAATTTAGATGAAGAATTTAATAAAGTAACAGAAACACAAGATGGATGGTGGTTTGGAGTTCAGCATGGAATAGGTCTTTTAGGACATATAGCCCCTTATGCATACAAATATAAATTAAGAACTACGTATATACCAGCTTCGCTTAATATAAAAAGTGAAAACTATAGGATTGCATCACACCCTAGTATAGATAATAAATTTAAAGTATCAGCTATGAATGTTATCCATGATGGTTTTGAAAATACAAGACAAGATAAAATAAAAATAATATGTGACTATATTAAAAGAACAAAAGAAGATATTAAGATAAGAGTTTGTTGGCAATCAGAAGGTGGAGATAACTGTAGTGTATGCGAAAAATGCAGTAGAACAATTATGGGAATAATTGCAGAAAAAGTTGATCCAAATCAATTGGGGTTTAATATAAATAAAGATACTATAATGAATATAAAAAGAAACTGGAAATATAAATGGAATGTTCATGGACCTAATATAATGCATTGGAATGATGTAAAAGAAAGATTTATGGAAAGTGAGGAGCTTTGGAAAGGTACAGAATTAGAATGGATATTAAAGATAGATTTTTTTAAAGAAGGTAATTTTAAAAGAACCCTAGGTGGGAAAATAAGAAATAAGTTATATAAAATGATTATATTGTAAAGATAATCAATATTAATATAAAACTAGTAATTATATTTTTACATGTAATTACTAGTTTTATATTAAATTTCAAATAGAATCATTCAATTTATTTAAGGAGAATATGTATGGACAGCACTTCAAGAACTAAAAATTCAATAAGAAATATGACATTTGGAATTACAACGCAATGTATAGTTTTATTAATTAATTTTATATCAAGAAGTATATTTATTTATGTATTAGGTATAGAGTATTTGGGGATAAATGGGTTATTTTCTAATATATTAAGTATTTTATCATTAGCTGACTTAGGAATGGGTACAGCCATGATGTATAGTATGTATAATCCGTTAGCAAATAGAGACGAGAAAAAATTAGCAGCATTAACTAGATATTTTAAAAGAATATATATTATAATAGCACTTTCAATAACGGTAATAGGATTAGCATTGCTACCTTTTTTGAGAGACTTAGTTATATTAGAGCAACCTATTAAATATCTAGAGCTATATTATTTATTATTTTTAGCAGATTCAGTAGCATCATATTTATTTTCTTATAAGACTTTAATAATATACTCAGATCAAAAAATGTACTTGTTAAAAATGTATTCTTTTGCATTTGTAATAATTAAATTTTTAGTACAAACTGTTATTATTTTTACAACACATAATTATATTTTATATTTAACAATTCAGGTTATATGTACATTTCTATCAAATATGTGCAGTGCTAAAAAAGCTGATAAGATATATCCATATATAAATAAAGAGGAAACGTTAGAAGATAGTGAAAAGAAAAAAATATTTTCAGATATAAAAGCTATATTTCTGTATAAAATAGGTGGTGTTATATTAAATAGTACAGATAATATAATAATTTCTGTTATTATTGGAACAATATTTGTAGGATATTATTCAAACTATACAATGATAGTTAATTCAATACTTATTTTTACAACAACAATATTTAACTCTATTCATTCAAGTGTGGGAAATTTAAATACAAGTAATGACAGAGAGTATCAATATAAAATTTTTAATACATTAAATTTTGCCGCATTTTGGATATTTGGATTTTGTTCAATTTGCCTTTATGTATTATTTAATGATTTTATTTCACTTTGGGTTGGAGAGAAATATATTTTAGGAACAGCAGTAGTTCAAATGATAGTATTTAATTTTTATTTAGCAGGAATACTTAATCCTATAAATGTTTTTAAGGATACAACGGGATTATTTAAAAGTACAAGGTATATTCCAATTTTATCAGCATTAATTAATATAGCTTTTTCTATAATTCTAGGAAAAACTATGGGTATGTTTGGAATATTTGCAGCAACTGCTATTGCTAGATTAAGTACAAATTTTGTTGTTGAGCCTAGAGTTTTAATGAAAGAATATTTTGATAAAAAATCAATTGGATATTATGTAAAATCAATCTTATATTTTGGAGTATTAATTATTTCACTTATAGTTACTTATATGACTTGTTCATTAATTAATGGAGGAGATATATTAGGATTTATAATGAAGATGATAGTATGTGCAATATTACCAAATACAATTTTCTTGTTAGTTTTCTTTAAGACAGATGAGTTTAAATTTATTTATAATAAAGTTATTGATAAATATGTAAAGTCTATTGTTATAAGAAAGAATAGTAAGAGCGCTATTTAATAAAGAAAATAAAAGTATATAAAGTATAATAAAATCACCTAGTAATTCAAAAATTACTAGGTGATTTTACTGTAGTGAAGTTTAATATAGATATTTATAATTTATCGGTTAATTTTTATCTTAGGAGACTCTAAGTTTTCTAAGAAAAGAACACTATTTTCTTTAGTTAAAGTAGTTCTTTTAGCCAATATACTAGATGAAGTTTTCCATTTATCAAATTCTAAGTTTAAAACAATTAAATTATAATTAGAATTAATGGTTTCATTAGATAAATCTATATTATAAGATTTATTTTTTATAGATGATTCTTTAATATATATAGCAACAGTATTATATAAATTTACTCCATAATAATCATCAGTTTCAAAATAAGAGGGAGTAATTTGAGTTTCATGATCAGAATCCATAACTTGCATTACATTAATAAATATATCATTTTTATTTGAATCAGTAGGAGAAACTTGAACTCTATAAGAGCCAGCTTCATAAGCAGAAGCTATAGAAGGGTTACTTAAGGAATCACTAAAGTTAGTTCCAAAAACATTGAATTCATTATTATCTCCACCTACGGTTTCAATAGATAAATTATTAGGTAATAAAGTAGTATTTATAAGTTTTCCGTTATATCCATTGGAATCCATTGTAATAGTGGTTGTGTTATTATTTACAGAAGGCTTATTTATACTATGAAGTAAATAATATTTTTTAAAGTTTTCATTAGATGATGTTATGTCATCAAATACTATCATAGTTGCAGGTTCATCAGTATCATCATTGTTAATGAATAAAAATGAACGAGTATAATTTGATACTTTATTAGAATAGCTATGAGTTAAATCACCTTTCATATAACTATAAATAGGAGTATTTTCATCAGGGCCTACGCCATAAGATACAATGTCACTTACATGATAACCATCATTTAATAAAGAAGAGTAATTTTTAGCATCTCCATTATCATTAGGAAATTGCTGACCACCATCATTTACAACTTTATTTCCCCAAGCAATAAATTCTTCATTAGGATCATAAACTAACATACTATTGTGGGCTATAGTTCTTTTATTATAATTAATATCGTGATTACTTCCATAGCCACCATTATCACCTTCATATATACCAGAATCTATTGCTAAGGCACCTTTATAGTAGATCTGAAAACTTCCATTATCAAGATGTTCATGGTTATTAGTTTTATATTCCCCAACTTTAAAACTAGCAACAACAGAACTAGAATCAATTCCTGAGTCCCAACCAGTTCTAGCAACCATATACCCTATAGGGCTTCCAAATATTTTGGTTAGTGGTAATGAATCAGGTGGTGTGCTTTTTGTATTCTCATCTAAATATAAAACAAGCATTACAGGATTAATAACTTTATCTATTGAAACATCTTTATAATAATTTAGTTCACTCATTAACCTATCTTGTATATAGCTATTCTTTGAAATATAGGAAGCTAATAAATACATACTAGTAAAGGTCCATTTTTGGTTAAGTTCGGCCTTATAATAAATATCTCCATCTCTTAAATATTGACCGTCAGGTCTTGTGTAATATATCCATTGAAGAGCAATAAGATTATGATTTTCACCAAAAACATTTTCATATCCTATTTTATTTAATAATAATGATGTATATAGTTCAGATTGATATCTAACAACACCATAGTTACTTCCTTGATAATGCATTAGAGCATTGCTAAGAAACTGTCTAGATGGTATATATTCGGCGTTAATTTCAGAAATTGCATAATCATACATTTCAGTATCTTCATCATAAGTAGCGATTCCAACAGATAATAAATAATATAAAAGCTGATTTCCAGAAGCATGACTAGTTATGGTGCTAGAAAGTGTTGGTGGATATCCTATTTCAAGGAAAGAAGCTAGTGTCTTAAATAAACTTATATATTGAAGCTTTTCATCATTAGATAACAAATCATAGCACCAATCATAAACCATAGCTCCTGTTACCATAGCTTCACCAGCTGTGTTAGCTAACTTATAAGAATCATTTTTTATAACTGTATTTAAGGTTTCTAAATACGAAGAGAGTATTGAATAGTATTTTATGGCGGTGTTTCCATTAGAAGTATCTCCATATAATAAATACTTAAGTGCATTAGATTGAACAATTAGTAGTTGGTTACTTAAAGTTTGATTTTCTAAAGATTTTTCTGCATATTCATTAATAGAATCCCAAGCAAGTGAATTATAAGTATTACTAAGTCGCTCTTTAATATTACTTATATCATCATTATTTACAAATAATCTAGGGTGAGTAGTAAGCGGCTCTTCAACTAATTTATAATCAGAATTTGTAATAGTATTATTACTCGTTTTAAAAGAAATTATAGATTTCACTATATAAATGTATAGAGTAACTAATACAACGGCTAATAATATAGTGATAAATTTAAACTTAGAAAATTTTCTAATCATATTTTACCTCCTTTAAGATAAGTAGACGCAATAAGTATATTTTAACTTATATGTAAAAAAAATACAATAAACTTAATTCTTCTTTAAGTTTAAATATTAATAGTAATAAGCAAATAATTATATAAGTAATACTAAGTATGAAAAAAGTATTACTACAAAAAAATAATTACAATATATAGTAAAAAAGTATATAATTAACTATATTATTATAGGGAGGATATATGAATGAACATGAGGGTAATAACAATCAAAGATATCATTAAGAGACTAAAAAAGTGTTGGATATACATAATTATATTTATTTCAACTATAACTATGTTATCGGCATATCTAGCGATCAGAATTATAGTACCAGAATATCAATCAGATGCGAAGATTCTAATTAGTGGTCAGCTTTCTGATGAGAAGACAAATTATAATTATAATGATATTTCAATGTATCAAAGCTTATTGGCAACATATAGTGAAATAATCCAGTCAAGAGATTTAATTGAGGACGTCATTAGCGATACAAGAGTAAAAATATCAGCAGATGAAATTTTAAGTAACTTAACTGTAGATGCAAAGGAAAGAACGCAGATAATAACGTTATCATATATTTCCGAGAATAAAAATGAAGCTAAAACTATATTGGATAGCATAATAAAGAATCTAACAGAAAAATCAGAAGATATTATACCAGATGGATCAATTAATGTTATTACGACACCTATAGTTCCAGAAACACCACTTCCAAGTGGAATAAATAAAATCGTTTTAATGGCAGTTTTAGTAACATTTGTAATAAGTATAGCCACTGTAATTTTAATTGAATTATTAAACAATAAAATTAGCAATATCAATGATATTGAATCCATAGAAGGGTTAATTGTAATTGGTGAGCTGCCAGAGTATACCGAAAAAACTATGAAAAAAGAGATTAAAGCTAGAGGAGGAAAAAATAAATGCTATACAGTGAAAAAGCACCTGAAGGCAGATATGCAGAAAATATAAGATTAATAAGAACAAATATTAAATATTTATCAGTGGATAGTGAAAAAAAAGTATTATTAGTAACTTCAGTTTCAAAAGGTGATGGAAAATCTACTGTGGCAGCAAATTTAGCCATGACATTTTCATATGATAATAATAAAGTTTTGCTTATAGATTGTGATTTAAGGAAGCCTAACATTCATAAGATTTTTGAAATAAGTAATGAATATGGATTAACAGATTTTTTAGCAAACATGAAAAGTGATAAAGGTTTAATTAAGAAGTATTCGGATAGAGCTGATATTATTACTGCAGGAAAAAGTGTACCTAATCCATGTGAAATACTTTCTAGTGATAAGTTTAAAAATCTATTAGATCAATTAAGGAATGAGTATGATTATATTATTATAGATTCACCACCATTAGATACTGTATCAGATGCTAAAAATTTAAGTATAAATGTTGATGGAACTATTATAGTTGTAAGATCTGAATCTACAGAAAAAAATGATTTAATGGAGTTGAAGAGAGGTTTCGATAAGATTGGAGCTAAGATTATAGGTGTAATAGTTAATAGAGTAAAAGATAAAAGGCCTTTATACTATTAATAAATTTTACAGCAATGTAGTTTAAAAATGTAACCTTTTTATTGATTAAACGTAATATACAAATATAATGAAAAATTATAAAAAAAGGTGACATAAAATGAAGAATGATAATGCTAATAGTGAAACTATAAAAGGAAGCGTTAATATCCCTGAAATGATAATAAATTTAAATAATGAAGTAGAGGATAGCAATATTTCAGGTAAGATAGTTTTATCAACCATTTCTAATGGTTTAACTGATAAGCAAATAGAAAATATAAATAAGATCCCAACGTTACAGGAAAATATACGCAAATTACAAACTGATGAAAATAATCTAAAAGATAATTTTGCAGAAGTACAAGATAATTTAAATAGCTTAAGAAGCGCTGTATCACAGTTTGAAGATTGCTGTAATGAAGAAAAAAAAGAAATTGAATATACTGGTGAAACTATAGTAATTAACTCTGGTAAAGAATCAGAATCTGAAAAGATTAATATAAAAGGAAAAACTATTAATAAAACTAGTGTTGGACAAGCAGAAGGAAATCTATTGACTATAAGTAGCAAAGGAGAGAATCTATTTAATGGTCTATGGAACAAATATTATTATAATTCTCCCTGGTGGAATGGACAAGGTCTATATAAAAATGAAAATGTTTCTGTTGCGTATATGTCCAATAGAATCCCATGCACTTTAGGAAAAACTTATTATGCAAATGCAACTAATAAGAATAGATTTTGCGTAGATTTTTATAAAACAATGAATGAGTCAGAAATTCCTTTTACTGGATATGGAAAGACAAGTACTACTGATTATTATCCAGTTGATTCTACTGTATTTACAGTAAAGGAACCAAAAGCTAAATATATGGAAATATATTTAGGATATGATTCAGTTCCAACAGATGTTTATATTTGTGAGTATGATGAAAGAACAATACAACTAGAAGACTCACTAAGAAGTATAAACAGTGATATTTATGATGAAATAATAGGCAATAAATTAATAAAAAGAATAGGAACAGATGGAACACAATTAAGCAAAGTTGTTGAAAGCAATATAACAGGAGTAACTAGCAAAATATTTGAAGGAAAGACTATTATTGAAATGTCTAATGAAGTTAAAGGTGAATTAACAATTAAGCTATTAGAAGAAGCTGGAGGAACTGGTAGTTCAGATTTAACAGAAGAGGAAATTAATAATATAAATAAAATTCCAAGTATGGAATCAACATTAGATAGCCTAGTTTCAAGAGTAACAAGTGCAGAAACTAGATTAACAAAAACTGAGGATGAGATAGAGATTCTTAAAGATTCTACTCCAGGCAGTGGAGGAAGTGTATCAAGCAATAATGCTGAATTAGTTATTAATTTTAGCAGTTATGGCTCAACTACAGTAAATAACAATTCAGTGGCTTTTGAAAATGCAGTTGCTTATGTAGATTCAAAAGGTGGAGGAACAATTTTATTTGATAAACTATATAAATTTGATGGAACTAGGGCATACACCCTAGATAATAAAAATAATATAACTTTTAAAGGAATAAATGGTGGTGGAATTATAAAATTGCACTCCGGTAGATTTGGATTTATAAGAAATTGCAATAATATAAAATTTATTGACATGGTAATTTCTGGGGCTCAAACTAATCTATCTGGTATAGTAAATGGAGATTATGGAATTGAAGTTCATGGTGGAGAAAATTATTTATTCGAAGGATGCATATTTAAAAATATGAGGGATGCTTGTTTAGTTGTTGGAAATGAAAGCACTCAAGATACGACTGGTAAGGTTTTTACTAAATTCGTAACAGTTAATAGATGTCAATTTTTAAATTGTTGGCAAACATCAACAACTCAAAATGGTGTATATAATTATTGGTTTACTAATAATTATATAAAAGGTGGAGCAACTAAATTTGCACAAAGACTTCCAAATGGAGACAATTTGTATATTTTAAACAATGTATATGAAGTTGCTGACGATTTTGTCGGTAATCCATTAGAGTTATGTAACTATGATAATGTAACAATTGAAAATAATGTATTTAAGCTAGGTGATAAATGTGGATGTGCTATTTCACATTACTATAACACACATGCCTCAACTAATTATTATCAAACTCATAGAAATGTAACTATACGCGGAAATAAAATATATAATGGTTCAGCAACTGCAGCTGCAATGTATATATTCCATAATATTAAAGACTATCCAGCTCAAAAGTTAGTTATTGAAGATAATTCTATAATAAATGGAAATCCTAATAAGGGAATATCTGTTAAAGGGTATTATGATATATTGCAAATAAAAAATAACACAATTAAAAATATAGCAGGTATAGGGATTTATATTGAAGCGAATGGTATGGATTTAGTTGAAATAGAGGATAACTTTGTTAATACTACATCTAGAGGAGCAATTTATCCTAGTGGAACTATTAATAGTTTATATGTTAAAGATAATATTGTAAGAACTTCAGCAAATGGTGTTTATGGAGTAAGTGCAACTAAGACTGTATTGATTGAAAATGATATAAGTGCATCTGGAAGTGCAGTACAAATTTCAAGCGGAACTGTATATACTAATGCAAATATATTAAGTAGTCCAATTAGTGGGGGAACAGAAGTTAAATTGTAAATTAAGATAAGAAGTTTTATAAGAGCATAGTTATAAATTGAAATACTATGCTCTTACTTGTTAAAAATTTTGAATCCATATGGGGAACGGGGGAAGATAATGTTATCAAGAATAAAATATAAGATTAAATTGCGTAAATTAAAGAAAAGATGGAGAGAAATTAATAGTCATAATAAAACTGAAATAAACTATATTTTAGATATTAATAAAATAAAAGTAGGGAATAACTCATATGGAGTCATAAATACATATGAATGGAATACAGAGGGGGAGGGCTTAGAAATAGGGAATTTTGTATCTATTGCCCATGGTGTTAAGTTTATTCTTGGTGGAAATCATAGGTATAAAAGATTAACTACTTATCCTTTTAATGTAATGCTATGTAATGCTGATATAAATGAGGATGTTTATTCAAATGGAAAAATAGTTATTGAAGATGATGTATGGATTGGTATGGATGCAACAATATTATCAGGAGTAACTATTGGACAAGGGGCGGTAATTGCAACAGGAAGTGTTGTAGTAAAAGATATACCACCATATGCAATAGTAGGTGGAAATCCTGCAAATGTAATAAAATATAGATTTGATGAAAAAACAATAAATAGCCTTATGAATAAGGAGAAATTTGTTTTATCTGAAAAAGAAATAATAAACAATTTGGAGGAATTTCATAAGGAAATAAACAAAGATGATTTATTATTAAAAAGGTGAAATAAGGAGGGATTAAGGTGTTAGATGAAAAAGAAATAGATATACTTAGAAAAAGAGATTTTTTTTCAAAGGAAGATAATTTTAAGAAATATAAAGATGTTAAATCAAAGCTTGTATTTGGAGAAGTTACAGAAAAGGAGCCATTTATTACTTTAATGATACCTACCTTTAAGAGAGAATATACATTAAAAGAAACAATTACTAGTATTTTGAAGCAAAAGAATTTTGATGATTATGAAATATTAGTTGTAGATAATGATGATACATTTAATGAAATAACTAAGACAGAAGAAGTTATAAGAGAATTTAATAGTAGTAAAATATTATATTATAAAAATGAAAAAAATATAGGAATGTATGCAAATTGGAATAGATGTCTTGAGCTTGCAAGAAGTAAGTGGGTATGCATGGTTCATGATGATGATGCAGTGGCAGAAAACTACTTAGAAACAATGACTAAGATAATAAAAAATAATAAAAAAATAAATTATCTAGGATGTAGACATCATTGTGTATTTCAAAAGGGTGATCCAGAATTTAAAATTAATGACTTTACATCTAAAGTAGAGTGTAATGAAAAGAATATAATATTTAGTAATTATAAAGACTATAATTACGATTTTAATACATTGTTTTTAGGAGCTATATTTGATAGGGAGAAGGCAATAGAAATAGGTGGATTTAATATAAGTTCTTCATATATTGAGGATTATTTTTTTGTTTCAAAATTTGCCTATTACTTTAATACTTATAGATTAAATTGTGAATTATATGTATATAGATGGGCAAATAATCAAAGTATGAAAACAGAAATATGGGAAAATGAAGCGGTATATGAATATTATTTATACAAATATATATCTAATAAAAGATTTATATTAATAAGACCGTTTTATAGTTTATTAAGCAAAAATTATATTATAAGAAAATTAAATACTTATTTAGATGGAAGCAGTTTTTTAGCTGTAAAATGTAATATTAACAAAGAAAATGTTTTTAAAATGTGTGATTTTAATAAGCCTAATATAAATATATTTATATTATTAGTAGCTAAGTTTATTAAAAAAATATTAGAAAAGTCTCGAAGATACTTTAATTCAAAAGTTTATAATATAAATTTGCAAATATAAAAAATAGAGATTAATTAAAGTAGATACTAATGATATATACAATAAATTAATAATACAGCTATATGGTAAATATTAATAAAAGTGGGGGATATATGATGAAGGTTGTAATATTGGCAGGCGGATTTGGAACCAGATTAAGTGAAGAAACAGATATTAGACCAAAGCCAATGGTGGAGATTGGTGGAAAGCCGATGCTTTGGCACATAATGAAAATATATTCAAGTTATGGATTTAATGAATTTGTAGTATGTTGTGGCTATAAAGGAAATATAATAAAAGATTATTTTGTGAATTATTCAAAGTATATGTGTGATGTAACCGTAGATTTACAAAGTGGCGAATTAGAAATTCATAAAAATTATTGTGAGCCATGGAGGATTACATTAGTAGATACAGGATTGAGTACTATGACTGGAGGAAGAATAAAAAGAATTAAAAATTATATAGGTGATGAAAGGTTCTTATTAACATATGGAGATGGAGTTTCTGATGTAAATTTAAGTGAACTTTTAAAATATCATGAGGGACATAATGGATTAGTAACACTTACATCGGTTCAACCTACAGGAAGATTTGGAGCATTAGGACTAAATGATGATGATAGAATAGAAACATTTATAGAAAAACCCTCTGGTGATGGTGGATGGATTAATGGTGGATTCTTTGTATGTGAACCAGAAATATTTAATTATATAAAGGGTGATAGTACAATCTGGGAGAGAGAACCATTAGAAACATTAGCCCAAGAGGGAAACTTATATGCATATAAGCATCAAGGATTTTGGAAAGCAATGGATACATTAAGAGATAAAAAAGAGCTTGAAGAATTATGGAACTCAGGTAATGCACCATGGATGAAGAAAAAGGAATTAACTATGATATAGATATGTGGGGGAAAGATGGAGTTTCAAGAATTAGAAATTAATGATTTGTATTTAATAAAAAGTAATTTATTTAAGGATAATCGTGGTGAATTTTTAAAAGTATTTAATAATGATATCTTTATTGAAAATAATATTAATTTTGAAATAAAAGAATCATATTATTCAATTTCAAATAAAGATGTAATAAGAGGGATGCATTTTCAAACTAATAAGTTTGCACATGATAAATTAGTATATGTTGCAAATGGTAAAGTATTAGATGTTATTTTAGATTTAAGAAAGTCATCTAGTACCTTTAAAAAGTTTCAAGCATTAGAGCTTTCAGCTGAAAAAGGAAATATATTATTTATACCTAAAGGCTGTGCTCATGGTTTCAAATCATTAGAGGATAATACTATCATGATATATAATGTTTCAACTGTATACTCTAAGGAAAATGATTGTGGAGTTAGATATGATAGTTTTGGTATGAATTGGTGTATTGATAATCCTATAGTTTCAGAAAGAGATAGAAGTTTTAAAAAGATTGAAGAGATAGAATTTTTTGATTAACAATAAATAATAAAAGGGTTATGTGGTGGAAAAATGGGAGAATGTTTTAATAATATATATGAGGGAAAAAAGGTGTTTTTAACTGGGCATACCGGATTTAAGGGAGGCTGGTTAAGTTTGTTTTTGAAAAAGTTAGGGGCTGAGGTATTAGGATATTCATTAGAACCAAATACTGAACCAAGCTTTTTTAGAATATGTGAAATTGAAAAGGAAATAAAAAGTGTTATTGGTGATATTAGAGATTTAGATTACTTATCACAAGTTATGAATAATTTTAATCCAGATATAATATTTCATCTAGCAGCTCAACCTTTAGTAAGGATTTCCTATAAAGAGCCTAAAATGACATATGAAACTAATGTTATAGGAACTTTAAATGTTTATGAAGCAGCTAGAAAGTGTAAATCTGTAAAATCAATAGTAACTATAACAACAGATAAATGTTATGAAAATAAGGAATGGTCATATGGATATAGAGAAAGTGATCCTATGGGGGGGTATGATCCTTATAGTTCAAGTAAAGGATGTGTTGAGCTTTTAACAGCTTCATATAGAAATTCATTTTTTAATGATTTAGGAGTTAAAGTAGCAACGGCAAGGGCAGGAAATGTAATTGGTGGCGGAGATTGGGCAGAAGATAGATTAATTCCTGATTTTGTTAGGGCAACAGCAGAGGGTAAATTATTATTAATAAGAAACCCATTTGCAACGAGGCCTTGGCAATTTGTTTTAGAGCCACTAACAGGTTATTTATGGCTAGGAGCATTATTATTAGAAGGAAAAAGCGAGTATGCTTGTGGATGGAATTTTGGTCCTAATGATACAGATATATTAAGTGTAAAAGAACTATTAGATTTATCAATTAGCAATTGGGGAAAGGGTAATTATGAAATAGATAAGTCTGTTCAACCACATGAAGCAAATTTATTAAAACTTGATATAAGTAATGCAAAGTCAAAATTAAAATGGAGACCAGTTTATGATGTAGAAACTGCTGTTAGTAAAACTATAAGTTGGTATGAAGAATTTTATAGAAATTACTTTGAAGTTACTAGCATAGATATGAAACAATTAACAATAAAACAAATTGAAGAATATATTTCAGTGGCTAAGCATAAAAAAATATTATGGGGGATTAAATAGTGGAGAATTTAAGAGAAGAAATAATAAAGTTATCAAGAAAGTACTTTGAAGGAAAACAGGGAAGTTCAATAATCATTCCAGGAGTATCTTATATACCACCTTCTGGAAAGGTAGTTGATTCTAGTGATTTAGCAAATATAGTTGACGCATCGTTAGATATGTGGCTTACAGCTGGAAGATATGCTGATAAATTTGAAAAGGAGTTTTCAAAGTTTATAGGACTTAAGTATTGTGCTTTAGTAAATTCAGGGTCATCAGCTAATTTAGTAGCAATGACTGCATTAACATCACATAAATTAGGTAATAGGAAATTAAAAGAAGGTGATGAAGTAATAACAGTAGCAGCTGGATTTCCAACAACTGTTGCACCAATTATTCAGAATGGATTAGTCCCTGTATTTATTGATATAAACTTAGAAAACTATGACTTTGATGAACAAGCTATAGAAAGGGCTATTTCAGAAAAAACAAAAGCAATTTTTATGGCACATACATTAGGGAATCCATTTAACCTAGACAAAGTAATGGAAATAGCAAAGAGGTATAATTTATGGGTTATAGAAGATAATTGTGATTCATTAGGATCAAAATATGATGGTAGGTATACAGGTACATTTGGTCATATTTCTACTTATAGCTTTTATCCAGCACATCATATAACAATGGGAGAAGGTGGAGCAGTAGCAACAAATGATCCATTATTATTTAATATTATAAAGTCTATAAGAGATTGGGGAAGAGATTGCATATGCCCTCCAGGAAAAGATAATATTTGTAAACATAGATTTACACAAAAACATGGTGATTTACCACAAGGTTATGACCATAAATATGTATATTCACATCTTGGTTACAATTTAAAGGTATCAGATATGCAAGCGGCAATAGGATTATCTCAATTGAATAAGTTACCTAAATTTATAGAAAAAAGAAAAGAGAATTATAAAAAGATATACGATGGATTAAAAGATTTAGAAGAATATTTAATCCTACCAAAAGCAACAGAAAAAAGTGATCCAAGCTGGTTTGGATTTACAATAACTATTAGAGAAAACAATAAATATGATAGAAATACCTTAATAGAATATCTAGAAAAAAATAAGATAGGAACTAGATTGTTATTTGCTGGAAATTTAATAAAGCAACCAGCGTTCACTGAAAATGATTATAGATATAGAGTAGTAGGTGAATTAAAAAATACTGATTTTGTTATGAATAGAACTTTTTGGATTGGATTATGGCCAGGAATTACAAATGAATGTATAGATTATATAGTGGGTAAGTTTAAAGAGTTTTATAAATAAGAGGTGGGTATAGTTGGAAAAAGTTGAGAGGGTCATTGAGAGTAGTGTTGAAATAAGAAAAACACATAGGATATATGAATTTACAAAAAGGATTATGGATTTTTTTGGAGCAATAATAGGATTAACTTTAATAAGTCCAATATTATTAGTAGTAGCAATAGCTATAAAACTCGAATCGAAGGGACCTATTATATTTGTACAAACTAGGGTTGGTATTAATGGTAAGCATTTTAAAATGTATAAATTTAGATCCATGGTTCAAAATGCTGAAGAATTAAAAAGTGAATTGATTGAAAAAAATGAAATGTCAGGACCAATGTTTAAAATGAAGAATGATCCTAGAATAACTAAAATTGGAAAATTCATTAGAAAGACTTCCATTGATGAATTACCTCAATTAATTAATGTTATAAAAGGAGAAATGAGTCTAGTAGGACCAAGGCCAAGTTTACCAAAGGAGGTAGATGAGTTTGATGATTGGATGCATGAAAGATTAAGTGTTAAACCAGGATTAACATGTTATTGGCAAGTAAGTGGAAGAAATAATATAGACTTTTATGAGTGGATGAAATTAGATATTAAATATGTTAGAGAAAGAAATTTATTAATAGATATAAAGCTCATATTAAAAACATTTTTTGTATTATTTGGTGATAAAAATGCAGTTTAAACAAAAGGGGAGTGAATAAAATGATATGTGCATTAATAATGGCTGGGGGGGTAGGTACTAGATTTTGGCCACTCTCAACTGAAGAAAGACCAAAACAGTTTTTAAATCTAATAGGAAAAGATACAATGATACAAATGACAGTAAAACGACTTTTAGGAATAATTCCAATGGAAAGGATATTTATTTCTACAGGAGAAAGGTATGTTTCATTAGTAAAAGAGCAATTACCAGAGCTATCAGAAAGAAATATAATAGTTGAGCCAGAAGGAAGAAATACAGCACCAAGCATAGCTTTATCATCAATGTTAATAAACAGATATTATAGAAATAGTAGCGTGATAGTATTACCATCAGATCATCTAATTAATCAAGAGGATAAATTTAGAAAGTTAATAAACCAATATGATAAATTTTTAGATTCAAATAATGAGGGAATTATTACATTTGGTATTAAGCCTACTAGAGCGGAAGTAGGATATGGATATATTAAAGTTAATGATAAAGAAGTAACAGAGAATAATTTAGTTAAAGTAAAAAAATTTGTTGAGAAACCTAATAAAAAATTAGCAGATGAATATTATAAATCTGGGGAGTATTTATGGAATTCAGGAATATTTATGTGGAAGGTTTCATATATAATTGAAAAGATTAAAGAGTATTTACCTAATACTTATGAAGCACTTAATAATATCGAAACAGTAAAAGAAGAATTTATGCAAGACATAATAAATAAAAATTATCAATATACAGATAAAATTTCAATAGATTATGGAATACTGGAAAAGGATAATAATATTTTTGTTGTGCCATGTGATATTGGATGGGATGATATAGGCACTTGGGAAGCGTTAGATAGATATAGAGAAAAAGATGAAAGTGGAAATATAGGTAGTGTACAAATAGATGCTATTGATTCAAAAAATAATATAGTATTTACTGATAATAAAGAGGTAGTTATTGATAAATTAAATGGAATATATATTATAGAATCAAAAGATAAAATATATATAGGTAAAAAAAGCAATATATCTAACTTAAAAAAGTATAGGTATAATATGGTTTAAAGTTAATAGAGATATTGATTAAAAAGTAATAGGGAATGTATCAATTATATTAAAAACTTAATTGATACATTCCTATTTTAGAATTAAAAAGCTATCTATTTGAACAGCACACTGTTAAGTAAAGAGGGGGCTGTTCAAATGGGTAGCTTTTAATATTACAAAAATAAAGGTTTAGCTATTAATCCAGTTTCATAAGCATAAATTAAAGCTTGAGTTCTATCTTTAACATTTATCTTTATAAATATATTACTAATATGTTTCTTAACAGTATTTTCACTTATGTTAAGATTTTTAGAAATTTCAAAATTGCTTAATCCATTAGATAATTGAGAAAGAATCTCTAATTCCCTTCTAGTTAAAGGACTTCCTAAGTTGTTTTTACCAGTAATAGTTGCAGCAGGTTCATCTTCTACTAATCTATATAATAACTCTCTATCATAAAACTTGTTTCCATTGGAAATTTTATGAAGAGCATAATTAATATCCTCTTGAGCAAATGTTCCAAGCATATATCCATCAATATTTAATTTTGACACCTTAAAGAACATGTCCTTACTTTCATTAAAATCAACAATTAATAATTTAAGCTTAGAATAATTATCTTTAATAGACAGGATATTATCGATTGATCTTAAATCCTCTTTAAATAAAGTAACAATTAAAATAGTATCTTCAGTATCATTTATAAGATCACTATCAGAATTATCTAATGCTTTAAAACAATCCTCAATAGAAGTAAAAGAGGTGATACTTGGATATTTCTCTTTTAATATTGATTTAATTCCTTCGTGGATTACCGAATACTTGCATAATATGGAAATCTTCATTTAATCCCCCTTTTCACAATTAAAATAAATTTCTATTAAAATTATACATTCAAAAAATGTAAAAGTCTATACATAATTACATTAAATTACAAAAAATTATTCTGTAGTAGTAGGAATAATAATTTAAAAGTAGTAACTACACAAAGTAATTCTAAAGTAGTATTTATAAAAGGTGAAAAAGAAAAATAATTTAGTAAAAGAATAAAAAATAGAAGGAGAGATTTAAAATCATTAGAAAAATATAAAAAAATATTATGATTAAAAATTCAGGGGATTTACAAAAAAATTAAGGGGCATAAGGTTACTTATTTAACTTTATATTTAAAGAGTAATCTAAATAAATAAGAGAATGTTTACAAAGAACAAAAAATAATCCGTAAGAATTAGTATTTAATACTACCATAGTTTACTAATGTGATTATTAAAAGAATTAATTAATGAAGTAATAAAAAGTATGATTAACAGTATAGAACCAATAGGTTATTTACTGACAAAAGATGTAAATATATAATTTATATGATAATAAATGGTAAAAATGTAGTAAAGTGGTTGAGTAAAGGGTAATAAATAAGCTACATAATTAAATAATAATTATGAGGGGGAATAAATGTGCAAGATTTAAGAGTATTAAATCTAAGCAGAAGAAAAAAAAATATAATATTACTATTAGTTGATATATCAATAATAATGTTGGTTTACGCTACATTAGCTCTATTAAATATAGAGGATATTAATTTAACTACAGGGATATGGATAAATATAGGAATAGCAATAATTACTTATGTATTCTTATTAAAAGTAAATAATATGTATAGTTGCATTTGGGTTAATGCAGGTGCATATGAATTTACACAAACAATAGTAGCATCTATATCAGCATGTATAGTAGTTACATGGATAACATTAATTATACCAAATACAATGTCAGTACTAAGTAATATTTTAGCTGGAATATTAATAATGGTAGCACTTACAGGGGTTAGGCTTTCATTAAGAGTTTTAACTAGAATTGTAACGTATTCTTTAGCTGATAGGACTGATGGTAAATACAATATTCTAATTATAGGGGCAGGAGATTGTGCTTCAACAATAATAAGCGAAATAAGAAAAGAAAAAAGTAATGATTATAACATTATAGGAATTATAGATGATAATAAAGCAAAACTAAATACCCTTTTAAATGGAGTTAAAGTATTAGGAAATAGAGATAACATAGTTGAAATAGTAGAAAGAGAAAATATAGATCAAATATTATTTGCAATAGCAAAGATAGATGGAGAAGCAAAATCTAAAATATTAGATATATGTAGCAAAACTACAGCAAAAGTCAAAGTTATACCAGGATATTATCAACTTTTAGAAGAAGGAATATCAGTTAATAAAATGAGGGATGTAGATTTAAGAGATTTAATTGGTAGAGAAGAGGTTAAATTAGATAAGTCAGGTATAGAGAAATATATAAATAACAAAATCGTTTTAGTAACTGGTGGTGGAGGTTCAATAGGATCAGAACTATGTAGGCAAATTGCTAAATTTAATCCAAAGTTACTTTTAATATTAGATATATATGAAAATAACGCATATGACTTGCAAAATGAATTATCATACAATGAACCAAATTTAAATAAAAAAGTAATAATTGCATCAGTAAGAGACAAGGCAAGGTTAGGTCAAATAATAAGTGCATATAAGCCCAATATAATTTTTCATGCAGCAGCACATAAGCATGTACCTTTAATGGAAGATAATCCATCTGAAGCAATAAAAAATAATGTAATAGGTACATTAAATATGGCACAACTTGCTAGCCAATATAAAGTAGAAAAATTTGTTTTAATTTCAACGGATAAGGCAGTAAATCCAACTAATGTAATGGGTGCAACAAAGAGACTATGTGAAATGATAGTTCAAGCTGTTAACAATGAAAGAGGAAATAAAACAGAATTTGTTGCAGTTAGATTTGGTAATGTATTAGGAAGTAATGGTTCCGTAATTCCATTATTTAAAAGACAAATTAAAAATGGAGGACCACTAACTTTAACTCATAAAGATATAACTAGATATTTCATGCTTATTCCAGAAGCAGCTCAACTTGTACTTCAAGCTGGTGCATATGCAAAAGGTGGAGAAATATTTGTTTTAGATATGGGTAAACCAGTTAAAATTTATGATTTAGCAGAAAACTTAATTAGACTTTCAGGATATACTCCAAATAGTGATATAAAAATAGAAATAACAGGCCTTAGACCAGGAGAAAAATTATATGAAGAATTATTAATGAACAATGATAATTTAACTAAAACAGCACATAATAAGATATTTATAGACAAGCCAGAAACGATACCTCTAAATAAAATAATAAAACAAATAGATGACTTATTATTTGTTGCAAAGATAGGAAATAAAAATATGCTAAAGGATAAATTAAAGGAAATAGTTCCAACATATAATTCACCAGAGTTTTATAACAACAAAAGAGCATTAGAAGAAGCAGCAATTACTATAGGGGGGAATAATAATGGAAGCATTAAAAAATAAGGAAGTGTTAGAAGAGTTAAAGGAAGAAGTTAAGGAAAAAAACAAGAGAATATATTTAGCATCACCACATATGGGAGAGTTAGAGGAAGTTTTTGTAAAAGAGGCTTTTGATACAAACTGGATAGCCCCACTTGGACCTAATGTAAATAACTTTGAAAAAGAAGTTGCTGAATATGTAGGAATAAAGTATGCATCAGCATTATCTTCAGGAACTTCAGCAATACATTTAGCTATTAAGCTTTTAGGTATAAAGCCTGGAGATATAGTTTTTTGCTCATCATTAACTTTTGCAGCTAGCTGTAATCCAATAATTTATGAAGGAGCAGAACCAGTATTTATAGATTCAGAATATGAAAGCTTAAATATGTCTCCAGTAGCATTAAGAAAGGCCTTTGAAGTTTACTCAGCAAAAGGAAAGCTACCAAAGGCAGTAATAGTAGTTCATCTTTATGGACAATCAGCTAATATGGATGAAATTATGGCTATATGTAATTCATATAATGTGCCAGTAATAGAAGATGCAGCAGAATCCCTAGGAGCAACTTATAAAGGAAAACAAACTGGAACAATAGGTAAGTATGGAATTTATTCTTTTAATGGTAATAAGATCATAACTACCTCTGGTGGCGGAATGCTTGTTTCTAATGATGAAGAAGGAATAAAGAAGTCAAAATTTTGGGCAACTCAAGCTAGAGATAATAAGAGATATTATCATCATACAGAACTAGGATATAACTATAGAATGAGTAATATTGTTGCAGGAATTGGAAGAGGGCAACTTAGAGTCTTAGATGAAAGAATAGCTAAAAAGAAATATATATATGAAAAATATAAAGAAGCATTTAAGGATATTAAAGATATAGAAATGGCTAAGATATGTGAATATGGTGAACCAAATTATTGGTTAAGTATAGGAATATTAAGTCCTGAATCAAAGGTTAAACCACTTGATATTATTTTAGGGTTAGAAAAGGAAAATATAGAATCAAGACATATATGGAAACCAATGAATATGCAGCCTTTCTATGAAAAGTATGATTTCTTTAAGGATAATGATAATGAAGAAATTAGTGTTGGAGAAGATATTTTTAATAGAGGAATATGTTTACCTTCTGATACTAAGATGAGTGATGAGGATTTACAAAGAGTTATTGATATTGTAAGGGGACTGATTGTTACTAAAAATCAGAATGAAGTATCAATAACTGAGTAAATGAAATAGTAAAATCCTATGGATATGTATGGGGGTATGTATGAAGGATTTGATTATTGTTGGTACTGGGGGAGTGGGCAGAGAAACTGCTCAAATTGTAGAAGAAATAAACCAAGTCAATAAAGAATGGAATATATTGGGGTTTGTAGATGACAATAAAGATTTAATTGGTAAA
>OOCW01000358.1_pt1 | contig 47435 bp, 63 predicted proteins | sample 1671201 | NCBI WGS metagenome assembly OOCW01 (sample SAMN06348132, study PRJEB24527) | human gut metagenome | biome: human gut; feature: ankylosing spondylitis patient; material: feces | host: Homo sapiens | place: China | collected 2015-10
CAGGTGCTTATTGTAGAGGAATTGATGCCAGTATCCTTGCAGAAGCGATAAGGTGTTATTCCTCTTTCTTGACATAGTTTTTCAAATATTTCATACATACTTTTCCCTTTCTAAAATTATCTCGTGAAAACGAAATAAAAGTATTGACAAATTCGGTATACCGAGGTATAGTATGTACATACCTCGGTAAAACGAGCCAACTCATTCTTAACACGAGATAATTCGTAATAATGATATATTTCGCTTTGACAAGATAAATATATCACTAAACCGAAGTAAACACAAGTATAAATAACATACAAAAAGGAGGGATATTTTTGTCTAAAATGTATACCTGTGATGAAGTTGCAGAGAGATACAAAGTCAAGGTTATCACAGTATGGGAATGGATTCGCAAGAAAAAACTTAATGCAATCAAGCTAGGGAGGGAATACCGAGTTTATGAGGAAGATCTTATTAAGTTTGAAAATGAGCGGAAAACCATTCCGTCAAAATAATTACCACAACACCAGTCCAATAAATAGGACAGAAAGGAGAGTAATGAAGAGTGAGCCAACGCTTAACAGTAAAAGAAGCCGCCGCCGAGATTGGATGCAACGTGGAATACCTTAGACGCCAGATGAAAGCCGGGCGGTGGGATCTCGGAAGCGTGATAAAGCCAACTTCGAAGGTTAAGAATTATCAGTATTTTATCTTCCGGGCAAAACTGGACAAGTTTCTCGGTATCGAACCGAGAGCAGACAACGAGGAGGTGGAAAATGAAGCAGATCAGTAAAGTATTTATAGCGGTAGGGCTTGGAATTATGTTTCTGGGTGGAATGCTCGATGCGGATGGAACGTATTATGTTTTTCTGCTGATCGCAACAGCTCTCGGTGCGGTGGTTGCACTTATTGGAGTTGTGATCTTGGATGTTGAGAAACGCCGGGAAGAAAATCGGAAAGCATACTTTAACATGATCCGCCGGAAGGACAAGCTTGACGCTGATGTTGAGTTCCTGGGCGAATTTGAGGACAAAAAAATAGCACCCTGAATGTTTTGGCGAACGCAGGTGCTATTTAAACGTAGGAATACAAAAGTATTTCTGCGTTTATTGTAACACATAGTTAAATTTTTGGAAAGCGTGATTTTATGATTTACAGAAAATGCAGAATCTGTGGATGCAGTTTAGATCCCGGTGAAGGAAACATGTGTGAAGAATGCCGGGACGAGCAGTACATGAAGCAACAGCAAGAGAAAGCTGTCAAATACATGGTTTTATCTACAGATTTTAAACAGATGGAAATGGAGGAATTTTTAAATGGCAGCGCCTAGTTTGACATGGAAGGATTTAGGAATACTCAAGGATGCACTGGATGAATTTGAAAGAACACTGGAAGATTTAGGCATAGAAGCCGGTGAAGTCTCATGGCATACCGACGGAAGTATTCATGGTGAATTTGTGTATGGTACAAGAAAGCTGATTACCAACACAGACGATGATGGGGAGGGATTTTCTCACAGATATGAATGATTACATACCGGACAGCCTCGATATGCTCGAAGAGTACGAGAGGGACAGAGAACGCCGACACAGATTATATGAGAAACAAGCCAGACGTGAAGAGATGGCAGATATTGAATCAGAGGAAGAGAGGATAAAAGAAAGATGGAAGAATTTGAAGATTTAATTGTGGAAAAACTTATGTCCACTGAAAGAGATGGAATGAAAGATTTGATTGCAGCCATGAAAAATGATGGATTTTTTACGGCTCCGTGTTCGGGTTCTAACCATTTGGCAAAAGAGGGAGGTTTAGCAAAACATAGTTGGAATGTTCTTATAATCATGCAGGATATTTCATTTTTATTGACACAAAGGACAGAAATTTTATCAGATAAAGCACATAATGCCATTATCATTTGTGCTTTGCTACATGATCTTGGAAAGATGGGAGATTATGGAAAACCAAACTATGTACCTAATATGATTAAGAGCCGGAAAAAGGATGAAAATGGAGAATATCCATTGGTACAGTCAGAAGCAAAACCATATGAGACAAATAAAGATCTTCTGTATATTCCGCATGAAGTGAGAAGTATTGCGATCGCTGAAAGATTCATAAAGCTTACAGAGGAAGAAGAGCAGGCTATCCTTTGGCATAATGGATTGTATGGATCGTTTAAATATGATATTTCCGGTAAAGAAACGCCATTGTATCTGTTGTTACATTTTGCTGATATGTGGGCAAGCAGAATTGTGGAGGAGAAATAATGGAATTTAGAGCTTTAACAGAAAAAGAGATTGATGCCAGAGTGGCGACCGTAAATGAGAAAGGTTGCAGCCTTTTACTTTATAAAGATGCCAGATGTGATATGCGCATTCTGGACGAAGCTGTCGGATTAGAGAGATGGCAGAGAAAACATGAGTTAATTAATGGAAATCTCTTTTGCAATGTAGGTATTAATTTTCCGGCAGAAGACGGTGATCATTGGGTATGGAAGCAGGATGTAGGAACTGAATCATATACGGAAAAAGAAAAAGGACAGGCATCGGATTCTTTCAAGCGTGCTTGCTTTAACTGGGGAATTGGAAGAGAACTTTACACTGCACCATATATTTGGATTCCTGCAAAGGATGTTGCTCTTACACAAAAGAATAACAAATGGAGCACATACGATAAGTTTAAGGTTGAACAAATTATCATTAAAGATGGTGAGATTGTTGCATTATCCATTAGAAATGAATCGTTAAAACGAAGGGTGTTTCTTTATGATATCAGAAAAAAGGATGTTGATAAATAATGCACACGCTTGTAAAGATTAAACAATATCGAGAGCGGAAAGACGGAACTGACTTGGTTGTATCTGTCCCAGATCTGAAGCTTGGGGACATGTTCCAAAGAAAGAAAATTAGAAATGCCGAGATCAGATTTGATGATGGCAGACACATATCTGCAGAACAACGAAAAAAGGCATACGCAACCATTAGAGATATAGCAGATTGGACAGGATATCTTCCAGAAGAAATGAAAGAGATACTGAAATATCAGCACATGATGCGTACAGGAGATGCGTATTTAAGCCTTTCTAACTGTTCTATGGACACAGCGAGGGAATTTATCAACACAATACTGGAATTTGCCCTAGAGAACGGAATACCGCTTTCTGACAATGCAATAGATCGTACAGATGATATAGGAAGATACCTTTACTATTGTCTGATACATAAAAAATGTGCGATTTGCGGAAAAGATGGAGAGATTCATCATGAGGATGCAATCGGAATGGGTAATGACAGGACAAAAGTAGATGATTCCAGTTATAAAAAAATCTGTTTGTGCAGAGAACACCATACACTGGCACACAGCCTTGGAGTGATCCGGTTCAGAGAGATGTATAAGGTCTATGGAATTGTTGTAAAGGATTTATAGGGTTGAAACACCTTGCCAAATGGCAGAAAGAAACCTATTTATGCAGAAAATAATATATCACGAATTATTGGAAGCTGGTTATTATCTCCGGGGTTAGTCCCGGAGAGGAAGGGGGCGCGAGATTGGAATACTTACTAATCATTCCAGGGAGACTGGATAATCTGAATGATTTCATCCGTGCGGATAAGGCAAGCAGATATAAAGGCGGAGAGATGAAAAAGCAGAATGAAGCTATTGCTTCTGTGTACATCAGAAAGTGCCTGAGAGACGTAAATATCAATAAAAAAGTATTTATGGAATATCTGTGGGTGGAAAAGAATAAAAGGCGTGATTTGGACAATATATCGTCATTCGGCAGAAAAGTGATCCAGGATGCATTAGTTAACTGCCATGTATTAAAAAATGATGGCTGGGAGCAGATCTGTGGATTCTCTGATGAATTTCGTATAGATGCTGAAAATCCACGGATTGAAGTTCGGATTCGGGAGGTGGAAACTTGAATTATTTAGCTGAGATAAAAGCATTTTACGACAGGCTCGAACTAAACCCGCAGCCCAACACTGCAATCGCCTTATGGCATGCGTTAATGTCCATAGCGAATAAAGCAGGGTGGCCAGATACGTTTACGGTAGCCTCGTCAGTCCTTGGACTTCGGTCTGGATTAAATGCATCAGCGTTAAAGAGAGCGAGAAACAAGCTTGCTACAGATGGGTTCATCGAATGGAAATCGCGCGGTGGGAATCTTGCAGCACAATATAAAATAAATAGTCTTGTGGTTCAAAATTACAGTAAAAATGAACCACAAGATGAACCACAAAGTGAACTGCAAATTGCACCACAGTTTGAACCACAAAGTGAACCTATTAATAAACAAAGACATAAACAAAAACAAAACACACCCCCTATATCCCCCGTGGAAAAATTCGGAGAGTTTGCCGCGGCCTATCCGAAACGGTGTACTGGATGTCTTGTTGAAACAGAATACTGCAATGCGGTACTGGCTGGTGTACCGGAAGATGATCTGGTATTGGCCGCACAGAATTATGCAGATATATGCAGACGGGAGAAAACAGCAGAGCGGTATATTAAAAAGCCGGAGAACTTTTTACGAGAGAACTTGTTTATGCAGTATCTGAAAGGAGAGAACGATGGATCAGTTGGAAGAAATACTGGAACGCATGAAAAATCACTCAACGAACTCATGCAGGAATGCGGAGACACCGGAGACTTCCAAGGATTCTGATGTGTGTCCAATTTGCGAAGGTCGGGAGTGGATCTTGAAAATAAAAGACGGAGTTGAAATAGCAGTACCATGTAAATGCCGTGAGAAAGCGGTCATGTCAAGACGGTTGAGATTCGCAGATATACCGGAGGCATTCCGTGGGATGGATCTGAGATCGTTTCGGATGGATGTGTACAGGAAGCAGGAAAGTAAAAAGATGGTGTCAGATGCCTGTAAAATCATAAAAACCTATCTGGATGATTTTGAGAGCCAGAAGGAAAGAGGCATGGGACTGTATATCTGGTCGAGGACAAAGGGAAGCGGTAAGACGAGGATCGCTGCCGGGATTGCAAATGAGCTGATGAAAAGATACACAGTCAAATTTGCAGTATCACTGACCATCCTGCAGGAAATTAAGAATACATGGCGCAGGGATGCAGCAGGCAGTGAAAGCCAGCTTTTAGATGCACTTTCCACAACGGATATTTTGATCATTGATGATTTTGGTGTGGAAGCACCGGCGGCATGGATCAACGACAAAATGTACCAGATCATCAACGAGCGTTACATAAACAAAAAGGTAACGATTTTCACGAGTAATGATCCACTGGACAAAATATCCTATGATGACCGGATCACGAACCGGATTAAGGAGCGGACATATCAGATCGCATTTCCAGAAGAATCAGTCCGGGATCATATCGCAGAGCGGATGCAGGAGGAAATCATTGAAAAGATGATAACGAGTGGAAATATAAAATAAAAAATACAAGGAAGGTGGAAAAATGCATAACGTACAGCAGAGACAGAGGTTAATTCCGTTGAGTGTTTATAAGCAGGAATTAGCAAAATGTCAGTTAGGAGATAATATCGCAAATCATATGGGATACATATTCAATATTATTCTGTATGACAAATTCGGTTTAACATTCCGCCAGCTTACCAATTTTTATAACAAAGTAGTAAGCAGGAGAATGGCCTGGCAGGATGACGATAATAATGAACTGACAAGTGAGAAGTTATTAAAATATTGCATCGAGAAAAAAATAGATGCTACTGGCTTTATTAAAAGCATTCCAATGTCACATAAGTTGTATATGGCAGATATTGGCAAGAACAGGGCAGTACTTGGAGCGACAGTAAATATTGACAGCGCATTTTTATCAACACTTCTTTTGACAATTCCGGTGCTAAAAGAAACATACAAATTTTCAAATGAGAAAATTAATGAGTTTATGAAATGGGTTGCATTTTATATTGATTCGTATTGTAGAAAACAACCAGGTTGCAAAGAGCATTATTGTTCAGATCAGATTATTCGACAAAGCTTTATCGAGGACGAGCATTGGGATATTGTAGCGGGAAAGGCGGTATGACAATGACAGAGGAAACTAAGCAGGAGATAGAAGCGGTACTGATGTTGTTAAAAAATACATTGGTAAGAAATGGCGTAAGCATAGCACTTGAAAAAAAAGACGATGGATGCATTATGTTTTTTGATACCGCAGAGTATTGTCGCACCGGTAAATATAAAGGGGTATCTGTTAAAATAACGGATTTAGTGAGGTAGAAATATGACAGAGTGTATGAAAAGCATGGCTAAGAAACCAAAGGGCGAACGTATTAAGGTTTCAGACTTAGAAATTATCGTAACAATGATAGATAAAGATCCGTATTATGAAATCAAGTACAAGAAAATTGGAGAGAATCATTATAATGTCGGCTACAGCTCATACAAGCTTGAAAATGTTTTAGCTTGGAGAGATGAATGCTTTGAAATTATGACATCACCACAGACCAACGCAGACCGGATCAGAAGCATGACGGATGAGGAGCTGGCAGTCAATATGATGTGTCCGAATGAAAATGGGTTAGCAGAAATTGATTGCGACAAAAATGATAATTGTAATTGTTATGAGTGCTTATTAAAGTGGCTTAAGGCAGAAAGTGAGGAATAGCATGAGACTTGGAGAAGAATGTCCATACATAACACCATGCGGTTGGTGTAGTAGGCTTTGTAAGCCATGTGAGGAAAAGGAAAAGCAGAAAGTGAGGAAGCAACATGGAGAGATTAACGACAAATAAAAGCGTGGCTGACATGTCGATGATCGAGCTGGCACATAATAGCTGCTATGTAGATGATGAAGGTAATGCCAGATACAGAGATTACGAGATGGAAATGGATGCACGAGATTTTGCAAGAAATCTTATGGTCACATTGGCAAAAGATGAATTGCCAGTAGATGACGCAGAGTTTGACGAGGAAATATTGGACAATTTAACGATAGATCCGTTTTCAGATGTCCGTGGTCTGATTGCGTTGTTCTACCGCAATATGTGGGCAATGGCAGATTTGAGGGAAAAGTTGAAAGACTACGAGGATGCCGAGGAGCAGGGATTACTTCTGCGGTTGCCGTGTGGAATTGGCGCAGATGTATATATAATTCCTAGCAAAGTCAATTGTGAATTAAATATTTTAAGCCTGCACCCAGAGAACAACAAAGTTTATCATCAGAAAGTAGCCTTGATTACTTTTGCAGAAAAAGGATGGTATATAGAGTGTAACAAAGATCGGGAATATGGTACAGACCGAATCCTGCCAGATAAAATGTACAAGGAAACCTGGTTTTTATCACAAGAGGAAGCCGAAGCCAAACTGAAAGAAATGGAGGAAAAGGATGGAAGATAGACATTTATACAGAGGTAAAAGAACATTGACAGATAATATGTGGGTGTACTGGGATGGATTTAGCGGTGTACAACCCAATACAGTTATTGAAGAGGAGACAATCTGCCAGTGCACCGGACTTAAGGATAAGAACGGCAAGCTGATCTGGGAGAATGACATTCTTTCAGGGCATATCGATGATGAGTTTCCAGAAGATGAGACGAGAAAGCGTGTCGTGTGGCACGAAAACGGATGGTGTACGAATGAGCCGGGCTGTGATGACTACGAGGCACTGGATGATTTTGATTCAGAGAATTTTGAAGTGATCGGCAACATGATTGATAACCCGGAACTGTTGGAGGTGTAGCCATGATGGAGAGTGAAGCAATTAACGTTTTAAATATGATTGAAGCACATGGGGATTTGGCGATAAAAGCTAAGCAGACGGCAATCAATGCGCTTGAAGAAGTACAGCAGTACCGTGCGATTGGTACACTGGAAGAATTAAAAGAAGCTATGAAGTATGTTTGGCTTGTTAAAAAGCATGGAACGATTGGAAAAGCCTTGGAAGAATGCGCAGAGTATGAATCAATCGGCACACCGGAAGAATGCCGGGCGGCGATGGAGAAGCAGAAAGCAAAGAAACCAATGCATGTAACGAATAGTTATTTTGGATACCAGAAACATAAAGAACATGTTGGTTATTGTCCAGATTGTGGGCATCAAGTAGAAGAACCTTATGGATGTCCAAATTGTTTAAGAAAAATTGATTGGAGCGATGGGGAATGAGCGAAGCGGAATATATGGAAGATGGAGCGGATTATTTTGAGGAAGGATGTCAAAGACAGACTTGTGATGGCTGTCTGGCTTACAATTATTGTCTGATAAAAGAACAGGAGGGCGAGTGATTGTATGGCTAAAGCAGTATTGGTTATGGACATGCCGCATGATTGCCCAATGTGTAAGTTTCTTGATTTAGACGAACGGTGTCATGCAGTAGATGTAGAAAATCCTTGGAGTACAGATCCAGAAAAAGCAAAGCCTGATTGGTGCCCGCTTCGGGAACTGCCGAAGAAAATGGAAGTGTGTGGAAAATATCCACAGCCGGACAGGATTGAACCATCATACAAAGCAGGATGGAATGCTTGTTTAGATAAAATTTTAAAATAAATCGAAAGGAGTAAGAGGTTTGCTGGCCAGCGTGAAAGAGCTCTTTACTCCGAGAAAAAATGGAATCAGTAAAAGAAAGAATGGAGCGGATCGGAGCATATGAGAAGATTGCATCATTTATGCAGAAAGAAAAGCAGCCATATGAATATAAAAGAAAATATGCACAGATCAGAGCAGAAGAGTTCGCAAGTGAATGTGATGGAAGGTTGCTCAACTACCATGTTTCGGTCGGTGGACTTGACAGTATAATCTTATACCTGTTTTTACATGAGATATGCGGAATTGATGCACCAGGAGTCAGTGCATCTACACTGGAAGACAAGAGTATACAGAGAGTACATAAAGCTCTTGGAATTATCAATGTGCCACCGCTGAAAAGGGATGATGGTACTTATTGGACGAAACCAAAGGTCATACAGGAATTTGGATTTCCAGTCATTTCAAAGGAAATTGCCGGAAAGATCGAGTTGCTACAAAATCCAACCGAAAAGAATAAGACAGTCAGACATGCAATCATAACCGGAGAGACCGGAGAATATGGTGGGTGGCAAAAAAACTCAAAAATGCAGTTAAAGCAGAGATGGTTGCAGTTGTTCGGTGGATATGAGAATGAAAATGAAGGGTGTGATTTCCAGAAGCCAGACTTCCTTGTATCTGCTAAATGCTGTTATTATCTCAAGGAAAAGAACTGTGATAATTGGGGAAAGGAACATAACAGTGTGCCATATTTGGGACTGATGGCATCCGAGGGTGGCAGACGTGCCAAGAGCCTACGGATGAATGGTTGCAACTACTTCGGGGCATCCACGATCAGATCAGCACCATTTGCAATATTCCACCGGCAGGACATTCTTACACTTGCCTTGGAAATGGACGAACTGTGGAAAATCGGACTGAAAGAAAAATATCATGAGAAACTTTTGAGAGAAGGAAAATTATCTGAAAGTTTTGAAATGCCAGACAGCATCATTCCAGAGATTTATGGAACTATTGAGAAAAAGCCAGACGGTACATTGTACACGACAAAGGCGCAGCGCACCGGATGCAGTATGTGTGGATTTGGGATTCACATGGAAAAGAGACCACATCGGTTTGATCTGTTGTATGAGAGCAATCCGAAAGAGTGGGATTATCTGATGTTCCATATGTGCAAGGATAAGGATGGGAACGACTATGGATGGGCGAAGGTTCTTGACTACATTGGAGTTGGATGGGACCCGACAACCATCGGTGGAAATTGTAAGGGACAAATGAGCCTTGACGATTATATAAAATAAAAAGGCACCCGGAGGTGCCAGTGAGATGATTGCTGTATGCACCCTTGAGTAACTACAAAATTGCAAATAAGTGTTATTCTCCCAGGTTACTTTTAGCGGTTATCCTTAATGCTTTTTTGTAACAGGATGCAGGGAGAAATTCAAAACCGCCTCCAAAACGATCTTAGGCACGTTTCTTCACCTCCATCTCAATGAAATGGTAACACAAAAAAATATAAAATTCAAGAAAGGAGCCGAACCAGCGCGCATAAAGGGTACCCGGTTCCTGCAAAAAAATGATTAATGGAGAATTAATAGTAGATAACTTTGCCGGTGGTGGCGGTGCATCCACCGGAATAGAACTGGCAACCGGATACAGTGTTGATATTGCCATCAACCATGATCCAGAAGCCATTAAGATGCACAAGGCGAACCACCCGAACACCAAGCATTACTGTGAAAACGTGTGGGCGGTTGATCCTGTAAAGGCTTGCAATGGGCATCCGGTTGGACTTGCCTGGTTCTCCCCAGATTGTAAGCATTTTAGCAAGGCAAAAGGCGGAAAGCCAAAAGATAAAAACATCAGAGGTCTTGCATGGGTAGCCTTAAGATGGGCGGGGCTTGTAAGACCAAGGGTTATCATGCTTGAGAATGTAGAGGAATTTAAGACATGGGGACCATTAAATAGACGACATCATCCGATTAGGGCAAAGCAAGGCAAGACGTTTGAGAGATTTGTACAACAGCTTCGGGATCTTGGCTATGAAGTGGAGTTCCGCGAGCTGATCGCAGCCGATTATGGTGCGCCGACCATGCGAAAACGATTCTTTATGGTTGCACGGTGTGACGGCAAGTCAATAGTCTGGCCAGAGCCGACACACGCACCTGCAGACAGCGAAGAGGTGAAGAAAGGACTATTAAAGCCATATGTTGGAGCATATACGCAGTTGGATTTTTCCTTGCCCTGTCCAAGTATCTTTGATACTTCAGAAGAAATAAAAGAAAAATACGGAATCCGGGCAGTAAGACCACTGGCACAAAAGACGATGGACAGGATTGCAAGAGGACTGAAAAAGTTTGTGCTTGAGAACCCGGAACCATTTATTATCCAGTGCAACCACGGTGGCGAACGCAGACCGAACGACATCCGAGAGCCGATGCCTACAATCACTGGAAAGCATGGTTACGGGATTGTGGAGCCATACATGGTACAGTGCAAATACAATAATGAGGCGCAGGACGTTCAGAAGCCAATAGGGACTCTTACGACAGTTGGCAGCCACTTGTTAGTTGAGCCATATATGGTACAGATCGGGCAGACCGGGTTCACAAAGGATCGGAGTAAGGGTGTACGGGAACCCCTTACAACGATTGTGAGCAAGAATGAACATTGCCTTATCAGTCCAACTCTGATTCAATATCATTCCGAGACGGCACAGGGAGAAGTCAGAGGACAGACGATTAAAGATCCGATTATGACCGTGGATGGTTCGAACCGATACGGATTGGTTACATCATTTTTGAGCAAGTTCTATAAATCGGGAATAGGACAAGACGAGAGAGAGCCGTTACACACGATCACAACATCTGCCGGTCACTTTGGCGAGGTTAGAGCGTTTCTAATCAAATATTATGGAGATGCCACAGGGCAAGACATCGAAAAGCCACTTGATACAGTTACAACCAAGGATAGATTTGGATTGGTGACGATCGAGGGTGTAGATTATCAGATTGTAGATATCGGACTGCGGATGTTAGAGCCAAGAGAGTTGTATGGATGCCAGGGATTCCCTGATGATTACATAATCGACCATGACTACACAGGAAAGACATATCCGAGAAGTGAGCAGGTCAGAAGATGCGGAAATGCAGTGTGTCCGCCGATTCCTGCGGCATTGGTAAAAGCAAATTTACCGGAATTGTGCGTTGCTGAACGGATGCCGAACATGAGGATTGAAGCAGAGCAGACCGGACAGCTCCGGTTTGCGTAGTTAAATTAGAATTTAGTACAGAAAGGAATAATGAAATGGGAGTGTGTTTAACAAGTAAAAAATCTGGTTATTCATTTGATATGGGATATATCGGTTTTAATAATTTAAGAGCCGATATCGCAAGCGCTTGGGATAAAGAATTAGGAGAAGTGTATGCCAATACGAGCATGGCTATATTAGATCCGAAAAAATACAACAAGCGAATAAATAGTATTTTAGCAGATGATCGCTTTAAAAATGAGGATAAAGATATTGCTGACTTTCTATTTCAATCTGATTGTGAAGGAAAGTGCGGATATAAGACTTGTGGAAAGATATATAACCTTATCAAAGACATTGATTTTACTGGTAAAATATTTACGTATGCAGCATATTCAGATGGAAAAGATTATGAACATTTAAAACTTTTTCTTAAAGAATGTTATAAAAAACGAAGAATGATGATTTGGTATTAAACTGAACATGAGGTAGAAATAATGGATGCAAAGAGAAAAGCAATACCAAAAAGCATTAGAATGACGGTATATCAGAAGTGCAACGGTCATTGTGCTTATTGCGGATGCAGCTTGGAATACAAAGATATGCAAGTAGATCATGTGATACCATTGAACGGATGGAGCGAGCAGGGGACAGACACGGTTGACAATATGCTTCCGGCCTGCAGAAGCTGCAATCATTATAAGAGCCGATCCACGCTAGAGGGATTTAGAAAAATGGTAGAAGCCATGCCGGACACTCTAATGCGTGATAGTAATACATACAAAAATGCTGTGAGGTTTGGACTGGTGATACCGAACAAAAAGCCTGTTGTTTTCTATTTTGAGGAAAATAACTAAACTGAACATTTAGAATTTGGAGGAGAAATACATGGGAGACATAAAGGAGACAATTAAAAATAATGCTTACTTAAATAGTTGTGATTGCCCGGTGTGCGGAAAACATATACCGAGAGGATATGAAGAAAGAACGTTTTTCTGTGAACGATGCGGAACGCATTTACATCAAAGAGCATTCACTGGAAAAGAAGTGGAAGTAGCCATTTTTGATAAAGAGATGGATGAGTACGAAGACAATTAGAATTTTGTGGAGGTGCCGTATGCAAAAATATAAATGTATTAAAGAGTTTTATTTACCTAAATACGATGAAAATGAATGCCCTACAGACGAATATGCGACAATTCATGAGGGTAGCGTGTATGAGTATACAGATGGATATGTTGGCGAATCTGATATACGCCTTTACTTGGAAAACGGTGATGATGACTTCGGTTATATTGATATTACTTATAAAACATTGGAAGAGTATTTTGAGAGAATTGTATAAATTAAACTGAACTTTAACGGAGGTATTGAAAACATGGATAAAACAACATTGCAGTTTTTCACTGCAATAAAAAACGGTGAAGTAAAACATATAGGAAAAAGCATTATCATACAGCCGGAAGTAAAGTTTGGCGGTGGCACGATAAAATGGTTTGACGACAAGCAGTTAGTGAAAAATAAAGGAGAGGAGACATGTTAAAAAGAGAATATAAAAGAAGAGAACCGACAAATGAGGAAAGAATATTTTTAAAGTCGAGAGGACTTATACCGGACAGCTGGCTAATATTGTACGAAAATAAAAGTGTATTAGTGGTTGTTAGTAGAAGGAGATCATACCGAAAAGTATTAAAAAAACCAAGAAAGAAATTGATGAAAAAGGAAAAAGAACTATGTTAACAGTACAAGAAGTTTACGGTATATGACATTGTCAGAACACAACATTATACATATTTCATGATCTATGATGGTGGATGGAAATATATAGACGCTGACTTATTCCGGGAATGCGATAAAAACTGAATATTGAGATTTTTGCCGGCTGAAATATGCCGGTAAAATGGTATACAGACATTAGCATTGTAGTACATTGATAATTGAATATTGGCGGTTGGAGTGGTATAATCTCGATATCTTGTCATGGAGGAACAGTTTGCAAATGTACTATGTAGGATTTTTAGATATTCTTGGATTCAAAAAAATTGTATGCGAAAAAGAAGAAAAAGATATTTTAAATATATTTGAGCAGATTCAGTGTATTATTGATAATTTGAAAAAAGAATTTGACATAGTTCCTATTTTCTATAGAATTATGTCAGATAGTATAGTTGTTGCCTGTGATGATTCAATCCCTCCCGCATTGACAGTTGTATTATATTGCTGTGGGAAGATACAGGAACTATTGTTGGCAAATGGTATTTTATTAAGGGGTGGAGTGTCACATGGAAAATTCTACTATAATGAAGCGATTATGTATGGCAAAGGACTAGTTTCTGCGTATGAATTGGAAAACAATATATCGAAATATCCAAGAATTGTAGTCGATACCTCCTCAATCATAGAATATAAGAGTAAAATGAAAGATACAGATGTATATTTTGAATTATTCAATTTACTTGAGAAGGATACACAAGATATCTATTATATAGATACTGCATTAATGTATTTACATGATATTTCCCAAAAGGAACTCATATACAGAATAAAAAAAATAAAAGAATTATTAGAAAAAAATTTACTTAATATTAAGTTACCGCTGAATGTGAGAGAGAAGTACATTTGGATTAAAGATGAATTCAATGATTTTATGAAAAGAAATCCACAGTATTCGAGTTATCAAATTAAAATAGATGTTAAATAATTGTTCGATACCAACCGTCAATATTCGATGGTTGGTAAATTTTATAGATATATATAGGTTGTTTTAGAGAAAGGAATAAAGATTGTAAAATGGATATCACCTAATTCTTTAGTGAAGATAGTGTTGTATGGCATATTGTTGAATTTTTAGCACCATTTTTAATTTTAATAATAACGTTACATGATGAGAGAAAACAAACTGCCAAATATAAGAGGCAGGAGATAAAGTTGCAATATTTCAAAGAATGTATTAGTTGGCTGAGCGAATTAGAAATGTTAGCGTATATTGTTTCGGATAAAGCTGCTGAGTGCGTATACACATTCGATACAGAGAAGTTTATTACAAATCATAGGGAATTTAACCGGGAAGCAAATGCAATGATGGAAAAATGTTTAGCAGGAATAGGGACATATAGTAGCGTGTCAAAAGCATTATGTATAGAATTTGACCCAGAAGAGATTAGACATTTAACCGGGAAATTTATGAGCAATCTGCGTGAAACATGCAAAGAGAGCTGCGGGGAACAGGAAGGACAGCAGGTAAAAAAGATAAATAGTAGCACAACAGCATTTCAAAAAGAGATAAGAAATAAAATTTCCTTAGTAGGAGAAAATGTATCAAAACTATTAAAAGATGAAAAGTAAGACTATGTATGATATAATAGTTATATAAGTTAGCGCCATTGAGCCGAATATTAGTCATTAATTTGATTGATGTCCGGCTCTTTTTATTTGTGTGATAGGAGAGGAAGTGAGATAGTGGAGAATTACGAGAAAGCAGAACAGGATTATATGGCAGGAATGAAATATAAGGATATAGCGGAGAAGTACGGAACCACTATCAACACTGTCAAGAGTTGGAAAAAACGGTATGCATGGAGTAGAGGAGAGGGTGCACACAAAGAAGAAAAGGTGTGCACACAAAAAAGCAAGGGTGCACCAAAGAAGGAAGCACCTATAGATGATGGCACAAAAGAGACATTACAGAATGATGATCTGACGCCGGAACAGCAGATGTTTTGTATATATTACAGTAGGACATTCAATGCGGCGCAGAGCTACCAGAAAGCGTATGGATGTAGTTATGAATCAGCGATTGCAAACGGTTCACGATTGCTAACAAATGATAAGGTTCGAGCGGAAATTAAACGTCTGAAAGAAATCAAGCGCCAGCAGATAGTAGCCGATGCAGATGATATTGTGGAATTACAGATGAGGATTGCTTTTGCAGATATTGGAAATTATGTCTCGTTCGGGCAGAAAGAAGTAACTGATATAGAGACAGACGAAACATATATGGTTAGCGTGGTTGATCTGAAAGAATCTAAAAACACGGATACACAGCTCATCCAAGAAGTTAAGCGTGGAAAAGATGGAGTTTCGGTGAAACTGGCAGATAAGCAAAAGGCTATTGACTGGCTGTCGAAGTATTTCCTCGTACATCCAGATGATAAATATAAAGCAGAATTTGATAAAAAGCGTGCCGAAGTCAGCGACAATTCTGGAGCACAGATTTTGCAGAATATGCAGACGATAGTGGACATCTTGCAACACCCGGTAGCAAACCGGAGTATATCTGATCTGGAAGAAGGTGATGCGGATGAATAAACCGGCACCATTAAGCCAGAGGCAGTATGAGTATATGCAGAGATGCATGATTAGCTGGTTTAACGTGGCAGAAGGCGGCAAGCGTGGCGGAAAGAACGTGCTTGCAACACTGATCTTTTGCTCACTGCTTGAAACACATAAGAACAAGATCCATCTGGTAGGCGGTGTATCGAATGCGACCGCAAAGCTGAATATCTTGGACTGTGACGGATATGGACTGCTCAATTACTTCGAGGGCAGATGCCGCGAGGGTAAATATAAAGACCGAGATTGTGTTTATGTGCAGACCAAAACCGGTGAAAAGGTTGTTCTTGTGTCTGGCGGCGGTAAGGATGGAGATGAAAAGCTGATAAAGGGTAATACCTACGGCATGGCATACATCACCGAGGCGAATGAATGTCACCAGAAGTTTTTAAAAGAGGTGTTCGACCGTACGCTTTCCAGTTCCGACCGTAAGATATTTCATGATCTGAACCCGAAAGAGGAAGAGCATTGGTATTACACAGAGATACTTAAATTCCACGAGGAGCAGCAAGATAAGAATCCAAACTATGGATATAATTACGGACATTTTACTCTGGTGGATAATATGAGCATGACGGATGAGCAGATCAGAAAAGTTCTTAGCACCTATCAGAAAGGCACTGTGTGGTATAGACGTGACATTAAAGGCGAACGAGCAGTTGCAGAAGGAATCATTTTCCGGAAGTTTGCAGAGAACAATGAACCATATCTGTATGATGAGGATACAGATCCACTGTTTGAACGTGATATAAAGGGCAAACTGTTACACCGTCCATCAAAAATTACGATGGGTATAGACTTCGGTGGAAACGGATCCATGACAACCTTTGTGCTGAAGCTTTACTTCCACGGATATCATGATCTGAGGACGGCAGAGGAAACGAATCTGGAACTGTCACCAGACATTGATGCGGAAGCGATATGCAGTAAGTTTATAGAGTTTTTCAAATACTGCCAGGAAAAGTACGGATTTATTGAATGGGTATTTCCAGACAGCGCAAGCACAACGATGATAAACAGCTTGCGAAGTGCCGCAAGAAAAGCAGGATTGCCATACCGGAATATTAAAGGTTGCCGTAAAAATGAAGTGTCAGACAGACCACGGACGTATGACATGCTGATGAATACCGGAAGGTGGAAGATAAACCGGAATTGCACAAAGCTACGAAGTGCGATCGGCAAGTTGAAATGGGATCCAGACCACCCGGGCATACCAGAGGATAAGAATATTGGAAACTGCAATGACTGGTGGGATGCGGAGAACTATACAATTTTGGATTTTATTGAATATGTTGATTTGGACAGAAGATAGGAGGAAGAGATGGAGAGTTGTGTAAAAGCATTTTTGAATAAAAAAGGATACGATGTAAATGATAAGGCATTAACGATCATTCATGCATGTGATGACTGGTATGCGAACAGATTGATAAATGATTTTCATAAGCGAAAAACAATCAATGGGATACCATATGAGCTTACAAGGCTGAATTTCGCAAAAAGATGCTGCTCTGATGATGCTAATCTCTGTGAGGTGCTTGAGATCAATGCCGGAGAGGGAGAACAGGCGGATTTTGTGACGAGTGTGCTTGAAAGAAGTAATTTTAACACACAGTACAGAAAGCAGTTGGAAAAGACTTCAGCAGATGGAACAGTGGCTTGCTATATCCGTCTGTATAATGCAACGATCATGGACGATTCATCGGTAAGAGGCGGAGATATTAAGCTGAATTATGTTGAGGCTGATGCATTTATACCTTTGACTGTGGAAAATGATATTGTTACCGAAGCGGCATTTTCCGGGAATACACTGGTTAAAGGGAAAAAGCAGACAACGCTTGTGCTGTTCCTTTTGGGAGAAAGCAATCTATACACTGCTGAAACTCATGTTTTTAATGACAGAGGGGATGAGATAACCGAAAAGCAGACAATCGCACAGCTTGGAGAGGTGAAACCTTTTGCAGTCATGCGTGTTGCAGAAGTGAACAATCTGGACAACATGGAAGGCTACGGACTGCCTAAATTATGGAATGCAATTCCAGCACTTAAGGTTGTAGATTTATGCTATAACGTATTGTTTAGCGATTTGGACAAGTCTGAGAAAATTATACTTATAAATGAATTACTTTGTGCTTTTGATGATGATGGAAATCCAATATTAACTCCTGAACAAAAAAAATTATTTGTATTTACAGGGGAAAAACTTCCAGAAGAGAAGGGGCTTATTCAAGAATATAATCCTGAAATCCGAGTAGAACAGATTACAAAAGCATTTGAACTGGCACTATCATTATTATCTATGTCTTTTGGGTACGGAACAAAAAAATACAGCTTTGAAAATGGACAGATTAAGACGGCTACTGAGTATTTCGGTGAAAGGCAGGATGCCATGCAGGAGCTTGGAAAGCAGAGACAAGTAGCCACTGAATATATACAGGATATCTGCAGAGCTGTCATGTGGTTTTCAAATAAATATCATGACACGGCATATAATTTAGACGCAGAGATCACAATTGGTTTTGATGACTCTTATGTGGAAGATAAGCAGGCGAAACTCGAAGCGATGAGAGCGGACGCATTATCGTTCCCGGAAGTGCCAATTTTAAAGGTTTGGTATATGATGGAAAAATATAATATTCCAGAGGATGAAGCAAAGAAATATATGCAATATACAGAAGAGCCAGTTGAGGATTTGGAAGATTAGGACGGTGATTTTAAGGGCATTATCAGAACAGCAAATGGATGTTTTAGCAGACAAGTATATAATAGGTCTTTATCAGGATTTAGAGGATGAGGTTATAGCTGATATTGCTCGAAGAGTAAAAAAGACTGGGAGATTTACGGAAACAGCGGAGCTTATGGCAAAATCTATGGTAGAAAATGGATTTTCGGCAGATAAAATCCGCGTAGAAGTAATGAAATTGCTTCGTGCAGATAAAGAGTACCAAATGGCAGTTGCTGAAAATACAATGGCATATAAGCGAGAAGTCCAGCAGATTATAAATACTACTGTGGAATCAGCAAAAGAAGCTGGTAATACTCTTACGGCAGAAGCAGGAAATATGGCATGGAATAATGATTTATCCATGTGGGAACAACAGGGAGAAGATCTGACAAAACCAAACAGCTTGAGTAAATTTGTTAAAGCGTCTTCTTTACAAACTGCTGGGGCACTTAAGAACCTCACAAAAACAATGGGATTTAAAAATACTGCACTTGGTACAACAGGTGTATTAGACATGTATCAGAGAGAGATGGACCTTGCGCTGATAAAAGTGTCTACCGGAGCATTTTCTTTTGAACAGGCAGTAAATGATTGTGTGCATCGTTTGGCTCAAAGTGGATTGAGGAGTATTGATTATGCTAATGGTAGGTCTTATCAGTTAGATGTTGCTACAAGAATGGCGGTAAGAACAGGAATGTCTCAACTTTCCGGTAAAATAACAGAGGAAAATCTAAAAAATTCCGGTCATGATCTTGTAATTACAACCCAGCACATGGGAAGTCGATCAGAACATATGCCTTGGCAGAATAAAGTATTTTCATATTCTGGTAAAAGCAAGAAATATCCTGACTTCTTTAAAGAAACCGGGTATGGAACAGTGACAGGATTAAAAGGTGCAAACTGTACACATGATTTTTATCCATATTGGGAAGGTGCATCTATAATCCCAGAGGATATAAAAGAACCTGATCCAAGGACAATCGGCGGAAAGACTTATACTTATTATGAATCCACGCAGAAACAGCGTCAGATGGAGCGGCAGATCAGAGCGATCAAGAGAGAAATTGAAGCAATAAAAAGTATTGGCGGCGATGCACAGGATTTGCAGAATAAGTTGCGTGGGCAGATGGCAGATTATAAAAGTTTTTCAAAGGCGGCCGGGCTGAAAGAACGGGATAATCGACTTAGAGTAGAGAGTGGAAGCAGTGCTCTGAGATCTACACATGCATATCAAAAATTTATTGAAGTGAATAATGATGACTCAGATATTGGAAGAAGAATAAAGAGTTTATTTATAAAAGATAAGACAGACGTTATTAAAAGTTTTAGAAGTGGAATTAGTAATGTGAAAAATAATGATGTTAAAATACTTCTGAAACAGGCAGATGAAAGAGTTCAGTATATAAAAAATGCAGGAAAGCAAAAATCTTATTTTAATAAAAATGATGGGAATATTTATTATGGCACTTATACAGCACCTGGAACTATTGCACACGAGCTATTTCACGAGATAGACTATATTTATGGACTAACAGATAATGGTTTCTTGAGTAGTTCAATAGAAAAAGATTATAGAAGATTAACGAATATAGCTATTGGATATGGAAAAAGTGTTGAAGAATTGTTATATTATAAATATCCTGATGCATTTTATATAAATGAAAGAGGGAAAAAGGTATTTTATGAAAAATATCGAGGAATATCAGATATTGTAAATGGTGCGAGTGACGGAAAAGTATTTTTGGGATATGGACATTTAAGACCGGGTTATTGGGAACGAGAAAATGTGCTACAAAAAGAAACATTTGCTCAGTTTGGTAGAATATTATATGATCAAGATGATGATGTGTTGAAAATGACAGAGGAAATATTTGAAAATACCAGTAGAGAAGTATTAGAGAGAATAAAAGGAATGATGAAATAATGTATTATGGAATATCATCACACAAATTGTTAGAACTTAGAGATGAATATGAAAAATTATTCGGATATGATCCAAATGGGGATATGGAGTATGAATTTGGAGATTATGGTGAGTATGTGCAGTTATTAAACAAGTGTATTAATCAAAAAAAAGATTTATATGAAATTCTGGAAGAATAGCATTAATTGCAATATAACAAATAATTTGCATTGATAATATGCAAAAAGTGTTATATAATACCACTAGGGGTGATATATTGAATCCTAGTAAATTTATCTGGTATCCTTGTCCAAAGTGTGGAAGCCACCTTTTGGCAATCAATAAAGATACCGAGGTTAAAAATTTGCCGTGCAAATGCAAGCACTGCAAACGAGAAAGTTTAATAACGATAGAGCCGATTAGTCAAGTCTTAAATTAGGACTTGATTGATTGGCTCTTTTTAATGCCGCGGATTGATGTAATGGCAGCATACTGGTTTCCTTAGCCAGTAGTGGTGGTTCAAATCCACTGTCCGCAATTATCTGTGGGTGATTCTCCCACGTTAAACAAATCATCGTTAAAGGAGATATAAAAAAATGAAAAGAGAAGAATTAGAAGCACTTGGAATGACAAAGGAACAGATTGATGGAGTACTGGACATGCATCATAAGGAGCTTGATCCGGTTCAGAAAGATCTGGAAACAGCACAGGCAGATCTGACTGCTGAGAAGACTAAAACCGCGACACAGGAGACTACAATTAAAGATTTGAAAAAGGATCTTGAGGAGTTTAAGGATGCCGATGTAAGCGGAATGAAACAGAAAATCGAAGATCTTGAGAAAGATATTCAGACAAAAGATGCAACGCATCAGCAGGAGATTGCGGATCGTGATTTCAATGATCTTCTCAAAGAGAGTATTGCATCCGCAAATGGTAAGAATGCTAAGGCGATCACTGCTCTTTTGGATGTTAATGTCTTGAAAGCATCAAAAAATCAGAAAGAGGACATTGCAGCAGCAATCAAGACATTGACGGAAGCAGAGGACAGCAAAATGCTGTTCGGTGAGCCGGAACCGAAACCGGCAGGAAAAGTTGATCTTATCGGGGAAGTGAAAAAGACACCTGATGAAGGAGTTTCTTCTCTGATGGACGCATTAAAAGAAAAGTATAAACAGTAAAGGAGAATGAATCATGGCATTAACATTAGAAGAAGCAAAAGTCGGTTATGCAGACAAAGTAGAACAGAATGTGATCGATGAATTTAGAAGATCGTCCATCCTGCTCGATAAACTGACATTTGATGATACCATTTCACCAACAGGCGGTAGCAATCTGGTATATGGATATCAGAGATTAGAGACACCATCTACCGCATCAGTACGTCAGATTAATGCTGAGTACTCGCCAAATGAAGCAAAGAGAACCAAATGCACAGCAAGCCCGGTAATCCTTGGTGGCTCATTCCAGATTGACCGTGTGATCGCACAGACATCTGGTGCTATTAATGAGATGGATTTCCAGATTAAAGAGAAAACAAAGGCGGGAGCGAATTACTTCCACAATTTAGTAATTAATGGAACATCTGCATCTTCCGGTACAGGATATGTGCCTAATACCTTTGACGGACTTAAAAAGATTTTAACTGGAAAATCAACAGAGATGACAACTGATATTGACATTTCAACATCTGCATTATTAGACAGCAATTACAACGCATTGCTTGATGAATTAGATACATTCATTGCATTATTGGCTGCAAAACCAGATGTGTTAATGATGAACAGTAAGATGCTTACAAAGGTGAAGTCTGCGGCACGTAGAGCCGGATATTATGACAGAAATAAGGATGATTTCGGTAGAACTGTAGAGACATACAATGGAATTATTCTTATGGATGCAGGACAGTATTACAACGGTTCTACTACAGAAGATGTTGTTTCTACGTCAACACCTAGTTCAGATGCGTATGGTACAACTGATATTTATGCAGCAAAACTTGGACTTGATGCATTCCACGGAATTTCCGTAGATGGAAGCAAGATGCTCAAGACGTATCTTCCAGATTTACAGGCACCAGGAGCTGTAAAGACAGGGGAAGTCGAGTTGATCGCTGGAGCAGTACTTAAAAACAGCAAAATGGCTGGTGTGCTGAAAGGAATTAAATTATTAGGCAAAACAGCCTAAGGAAAGAGAGGGAGCTTAATATGCCATATGTTAATTGGGAGTATTATAGCTCCCTCTATGCGGATGTTCCGGTAGATAAATTCCCGGCATTTCTTCAAAAAGCATCTGCAAAGCTGGATGTGTATACACACATGAGGGCAAGAAAATTTGAAGATGTTTATGATGAAGCATCGGCAACGTACTTTCAGAAGCAGGTGCATATGCAGATACAGAATACCGTCTGTGATCTGATAAATGTACTTTATAGGCAAGAGTCTACTGGTATGGGAACAGGAGTTTCATCTGTCAGCAATGATGGATATTCCGAATCATATAAGATTATTACAGTTTCCGAGAAAGAAGCGCAGCTTTTATCAATTATAAGAAGTGGTCTTTCAGGTACGGGATTGGCAGGTGCGTTATGAGTGGATTATTTACCGATACAGTTACGATTTACAACAAAATTTCTGATTCAGAATGGAAAAGAACAGTTGTAAAAGGCGTACAGTGGTCTGATAAAACCGAAAAGAAAAATGAAAATGGTAAAATCAGCATTGCACGATATGCGTCTGTGACGTTTCCTGTTGGGACTTACAATGGCTTATCACTTAATTCTTATAATGAGGAGGATTGCCTTGTATATGGAGAAGTTGAGGACGTTGTAGAGGATATCAAAGGGCAAAGGATTTCTGATCTGATGAAGAGATATCCAAAATCAGGAACGATACAGTCTGTAAACGATAATTCTAATCGGGATTTTTGCAAAAATATTAAGGTGGTGGTGGCGTAATGCCTAACATGTTTAAATTTATCTGCGATATTCCTACTGTGATAAAAAGGCGAGGACTTGAAGATAATGGAAAAGTTCAACAGTTTATTGATTCAGAATGCCTTCGACTGTGTGAACCCAAAGTGCCAAAAAGGGAGAACATTCTGATTGAATCAGGGCATATAAACACTCATATCGGAAGTGGACAGATTAAGTACCGTACACCATACGCCAGGCGGTGGTATTATATGCCAGCAAATTTCCACGAAGCACCAGAGCGTGGAAATTATTGGTTTGATAGGATGAAGCAGCAATATAAAAATCAAATTCTTGAAGGTGCAAAGAAAATTGCAAGTGGAGGTTGATATGACTATTTCACAATATATTGTAAAATTGCTTAGCAATTATGATGGTTTATCAATTGATATGAACCATGTAGCAGACGGCTCCGATCAGTATGGTCTTTTTAAATCACCATCAAGAGATTTAAAGGAAATGACAGACGGAAGTTGCGAGATTACAGAATATTATAATTTTATCGCACGCCAGTCAACCGGATCAAGATCAGAGAGGAAAGAATCTGATGAATGGTTAGAAGATTTGACATATTGGGCAGATGATTTCGCTTACACATATGCATTTCCAGCACTTGATAAAAATAGAACGGTGACCGGATTTTCCATTACCGGGAATCCATATCCGATGGAAGCCAGTGACAAAGATACATTATATCAGATGGCATTGTCCATCACTTATTTACGAGAAAGAGAGGTATCATAAGGTCAGGATTAACAAGATTAAAAAAACATAGAACTATTCCATTTTTGAACACTGCCGAGACATCGGTATTAACACCTTCGTGGGCGAGAATTGGAAAATCCACAGTATTTGACTTGGTTTTGAACGCACAGACCGAGGATAACGATTTTATTGAGGATGAAATCCCAACAACAGATATTAAATACTACAAACCATCACTTGCGCAGGAGTTACAGGCAAACAAGGGAGATGCGGCATTTGATTATCTGTATGATATGTTTTTCAACTTGCCGACTGGTGAGGACGTGAAAAAAGATCTGCTTATTGTATTTGATGGAAACATTGGATCAGAAGGAACACCTAAATTCAGGGCATGGAAAACAAAAGCAACTTTAACGCTGGATCATTTTGATTCCGTTGCAGAGAAGATTTATTTTAGTTTTTCAATTAACCACATTGATCGAGGTACTGTTACGGTTAGCGATGGAGTACCGACATATACCGCGGATAGCGCGACTTAGGAGGATTTATGGATTATACAGTAATTATTAACAGTAGAAGCTATGATTTACCGAAAAAGACAGTTTCGGTTATGAATAAGCTGGATGAAGTTTTGAAAGTGGACAATCTTAACATCAAGGCAAGACAGAAATTTGAAAAATTGCATGAATTTGTAAAAGATATTCTGGGTGAGGCGAATGCAAAAGAGATTTTGGAATCGGATAATCTGGATGAAATCGATCTGTCGGATTTATCCATCACGGTACTGAAAATCAATGATGCTTATAATAAGCCTTTAAATGATTATAAGATGGAGAAAATGAGAGCAACGTTGAACTCGGCGCAGATTGATAAAATTAATAATCTGGTAAACAGCGCAACAGCAATGGCTAATCTTCCGGGTGCAGCCAATGCTTGATCTTACAAGAAAATCACTACCAAACACCGTCAGAGTGGGCGGTAGTGATTTTTCTATATATACAGATTTTCGTGTTTGGATGAGATTCGAAATTGAAGTAGCAAAGCTTAGGCGTGGAGAAAATATCGATGTTTCGTATTTATTTAAAAATGAAATGCCGGCGGATTGTAATTTGAATGAATTATTTGGTTTTTCAAGACCGGAAACGCCATTGCCAAGGAATATTTATCATCGAAATGTAATCACATTGGATTATGAACTTGATAGTGATCTCATATACAGTGCAGTTTTAGGTCAATACGGCATTGATTTATTTGAAGTGGACGAATTGCACTGGCATAAGTTTTTGGCTTTGATGCGAGGACTTAACGACAGCACGAGACTTCGTGAAGTCATGGGGTATCGCTGTTATGAGAAGAATCAGGATAAAGATAGAGATATATATTCTGAAATGCGTAGAGCATGGGAAATTGATAGGAAAACAGAAACTGAGTTGGAAGAAGATGAAAAATTCAGCAATCTTTTCAACTAGGAATGCGAGGTGAACCAGTGAAGGTCTGATGGATCTTTAGTTTTTGATACAAAATTATTAACAGATGGATTTAAAAAGGGCGTCAGTGCACTGGGGGGCATAACAGTCAATGGCATGAAAACAATTACTGCCGGAATAACTGCCGGAGTTACGGCGGCAGCCGGAGGGATTGCTGCAATCGGAACGGCAGCGGTCAGTGCCTATGCAGATTATGAACAGCTTGTAGGCGGTGTCGAGACTTTATTTGGAGCTGGCGGCCAGAGCGTATGGGATTATGCCGATAGCGTTGGAAAAAGTGTAAATGAAGTGCGAGAAGAATATGGAAAACTTATGATCGCACAAAACGAGGTCATGGATAACGCTTCCAAGGCATATAAAACAGCCGGTCTGTCAGCTAATGAGTACATGGAAACAGTTTCCGGGTTTGCCGCATCTTTAAAACAGAGTACATCTAGTGAACTAGAAGCGGCTCAAATTGCAGATCAAGCCGTTATTGATATGGCAGATAATGCAAATAAGATGGGAACGTCAATGGAATCCATCCAGAATGCTTATCAAGGATTTGCAAAACAGAATTACACGATGCTGGATAACTTAAAACTTGGATACGGTGGTACGAAGTCGGAGATGGAACGACTTCTTGCAGACGCAACAGCGTTATCGGGTGTTGAGTATGATCTGGACAGCTTAAGCGATGTTTATTCTGCAATCCATGTAATTCAAGATGAATTAGGCATTACGGGAACAACCGCAAAGGAAGCAAGCACTACAATTCAAGGTAGTGTTGGAGCCATGAAAGCATCATGGCAAAATTTGCTTGTTGGCATTGCTGATGATAATCAGAATTTCGACCAACTTGTAGAAGATTTTGTTAATTCTGCTGGAACTGTAGCAGAAAATATATTACCACGAGTAGAAATCGCTCTGGATGGTGTCGGAAATCTGGTTGAGGAATTAGTTCCGATTATTATTGATCGAATCCCAGAATTGGCGAATGATGTTCTGCCAGATTTAATACAGTCTGGTGTAAACATGATTTCATCTATTGTAACTGGCTTGAACGAAAATTTACCGGAACTTTTGAGTGGTGGGGCAGAAATTCTTAATACGCTTTCAGAGGGAATTTTATCACTGCTTCCAATGCTTGGAGAGGCTGCTTATAACATAATCACAACATTAATATCAGGAATCACCGATAATGCGGATTCTGTATTCAGTAGTGGTAGTGAGATATTGCTTAATCTTGTGAATGGTATAGCAGAAAAACTGCCTGATTTATTATCTTCTGGGGTTGATGCTGTGATATCATTAGCAATGGCGATAACAGAACCTGGTACACTGACAAATATAATCACGGCTGGTATTAATTTGCTGGTTTCGTTGGTGGATGGAATTTTAAATGCACTTCCAAAATTGTTAGAGGCTGCACCAATTATCATTGCACGGTTGGTATCGGCATTAATTTCAAATGCACCGCAGTTATTAAAGGCTGCTGTTCATATCCTTGTAAAATTGGCAGAATTTATGATTTCAAACACAGCAAAATTGTTGGCAGCCGTACCGAAATTGTTTACTAGCCTTGTAAACAATTTTAAAGAGATGGATTGGGGAAGTATCGGTAAGAATATTATTGATGGAATTTGGAGCGGAATACAAGCGGGCTGGGATTGGTTGACCGGAAATGTAAAAAATCTTGCGACAAATCTGTTTAATGCTGCAAAAGATGCCCTTGGAATCCATTCACCATCGCGTAAGTTTAAATATCTGGGTGAGATGTGTGTTGCTGGTTTTGATGATGGTATACAGGATCTTATGAGCACAGACGGTATTACAAAGAACATTAATGCAAGCATTTCAACGGTAAGTGCTGGAATGTCGGGTGGTAAAGGTGTTGGCATCGGATTAGGAAACTTCAATCAGACAATTAATGTTAATCAGCAGATTTCAACACCAGATGAGCTTGCAAGAGCAGTAAGAGTTGAAAGTAAACAGGGATTAATGAGGGGCGCGTATGGATACTAAAGTGTGTATTCGCTTTGTGAGAAGTGATGAGAGAGAATTTTTAATAGATGGAACAGATTGGAAAATTCCATCAAAAGGTTTGGATGGATTTGGTTCATATGAAAACGACATCACCACGGTAGATAATGCCGTGGGAGATGGCGGAATCATTGTCTCTGACAGAATCGCACCGAAAGATAGGACTGTGACTGCTATTTCACGAAATCCATATCTGAATGATGCTTTGAGGAAGAGTGCAATATCATTTTTTAATCCTAAATTCGATTATAAAATGTATATAACATACATGGGCATCACCAGATGGGTGGAAGGTAAAATTTATAAATTTAGCATTCCATCTCAAAATGTAAACCGGGCGATGGAAATGAGCATTACATTGTTAAGTCCAAATCCGTTTTTTAAAAGTTATGATAATTTTGGCAAAAATATTGCTTCTGTGGTCGGAATGTGTGGATTTCCATATTTGTGCAGTATAACAAGTGGCACGCCAAAGGGAATCACTGGTGGTAAATTCAATTTTGCTAAAAAAGTGCTGCTCGACAATGATGGAGATGTAGAGACATACTGCAAAGCAGTGATATCAGCAAATGGGGATGTTGTGAATCCTAAAATCATTATTAATGATAACTATGTCAGAGTTCTGGATAATATGAAAGCAAATGATGTTATTATTATTGATTTCACACAGAATCCACCAACGGTAAAAAAGAACGGTGTTAATTTTATAGGACACTGTGATAGAACATCAGCATTTGATGATATGGAGCTTCCGGTTGGAAGTTCTGAAATTTCTTTTGACGCAGACACCGGAAGCAATCTTATGAATGTTTCAATTTATTATAATAAACTTTATGGGGCAATTTAGGAGGGATCATGAAAGGCTTTAATACGATCGCACTAGATAAAAATTATCAGATAGTGTCATTAATACGGTCAACAAATTTACAATGGAGCAGGAAATTCCACGAAGCTGGAACGTTCTCCATACAGATTCCGATAGAGCAGTATAATTCGTCCATGAGGTATATTTACACAAAAGACAGACCAGAACTTGGAAAGATAACACAAATAAATTACGTCCGGCAACAGCAGTATAAATATATTCAGTTGAGCGGGTATTTCATGGAAAAAACATTAGACAGACATGTTGTATTTCAGAACGGTGCATCAAATGTGATAAATGCTCCTTCTTGGCCATTTCAGAGTGGAAAAGCAGAGGATGTGGCATATGCCTTTTTCAATGCCTTTAAAAAGTTAACTACCGCAAGTGCAAGTTCTAATCTAAATATTATTTCAGGTATATCGCTTGGAAGAGGAAAAGATTCTGTGCATTATCGCAACGGAGAATTACTCGGATGGAAGATCTATGACATCTTAAAACCATCAGGTATGTCTTATAGAGTACTTTACGATTTCGTGGAAAGTAATAAAAAATTTGAAGTATGGAGTGGCTTTGACCGGACGGAAAATAATGCAGATGGAAATAATCCGATTATTTTTTCAACAAAATACGGAAATATAAAGAACCCAAATATTTTGATTGATGATACAGAATACAAAAATGCCTGCCTAAATACAAATGAACAAACAGATAATGATGTTACTACTTATGTTTCGAGAGCTACTTTCAATGCTGCGTCTGGTGATGATGAGTATTGGTTTTTGTCAAATAGTTCCACGTTAAATAGAAATGAGTATACAAGCAGCGACTTGGCTGTTGCTATGGATAATGAGGCACTAAATGCATTAACCGGATATCCTAAAATTATTAATGTTGAATTTGACGCAATGGAGAGTAGTTACGAATACAGAACAGATTTTGATTTAGGAGATTTGTGCAGCATAGAAATTCCGGAAATGGATTTGTCGGCTCAAGCTAGATTAATTGGCTGTTATGAGGTTATGAAATCTGGACAGTGGAGCATGACAATGGAATTTGGTACACCAATAATTTTAAAAAGATAGAGGAGGACAAAAATTATGATAGGATTTCCTTTTGATTCACATGTCACATTTGAGAGTGATGGAACACCGGTGTATGATCGTGCGATTACGTCCGCACCACTCAGAAAACTGATAGCCAAATTATTAACGGATGGCATTTTACCAAACCCATCTACCAATCTGCAAGTCGAAGCAGGTAGTGGAATGAATGTTGTTGTTAATCCTGGTTTTGCAATTTGTGCAGGAGGGTTGAAACTGGAAGAAAATCAGCGGACGCTTGCAATTCAGGCAGCAGATTCTAATTATGATCGAATTGATACTGTAGTCTTAAGATGGAACGATAATGATTCGGAGAGAATCTGTGATTTATATATTGTAGAGGGCATACCTGCAGCAAGTCCTTTAAGACCAGAGCTTACAAGAACAGAATCAATTTGGGAATTAGGATTAGCAGATTTATTTATAAATAAAAATTCTTCCGCTATTTCCAATCAGAGAATTACGGACACACGTTATGAATCTGCAAGATGCGGCATTATATCGGCAATCAGCGAATTTGATACAACAACATTATACCAGCAAGTGCAAGCTGATCTTGCCGGATTTAAAGCATCGGAGCAGGCAGATTTTATAAAATGGTTCAATGATATAAAAGGTCAGTTATCTGAGGATGCAGCCGGAAATTTACAAAAGCAGATCGGAACGTTGGAATCTTTAAAAACAGAAGTGAAAACTAATCTTGTCAATGCTTTGAATTGGGTTGTTGATAAAACGTCCGGTGTTATTGCGAAGCTTGGAAGTGCGGATATATCAAAAATCGGGGACGGTACCGTGACCGGAGCGATAGTCAATAATAAAGAAGCGATAGAGGATGTCTCTCAGAGTTTAGCTAATGGAAAAATCAAGTTTGGAATTGATTCGTCCGGCAACTATGGATATATAAAGGATGGTGCAGATACAGTTATCCCTTTTAAAAGATATGAGGATGGTAGAACTCAAGGAAGGAACGATGTAATTGGTTCTCCAAATTCCTATGGGCTGTACACAAAGGCTCAGTATGATGCTAACAAAGTGACTTATAAATCCGGTAACTATAACACAGGTTTGAATGGTGAAACGTGGCGTCACACCTCATTTAATACTGGCTTTTCAACGATAATCGCTCTTCAGATAAGATGTTGGGACGGTGTTGACGATGATGATGGACGCGATAACAGCTTTAAAAATGTAAGAATTTCCGGTGGAAATGTTTCATTGGATTTCTACGCACCAGATTATACTGATAATTATGTACAGTGGCTGGCTATCGGCAAGTAAATTTTGCTTTTTACTCTGGTTCGTGGTCTATAAAATTAGAATTATAATTCAATAGCTTGATAATGTAAATTCGCAAAATCGGTACATTTTCTTAAAATCACAGAATTATGGTTTTAAATGAGTGTAGATGATTTAAAAGGATTTGATTTATATGAATTGTGGTGTATAATAATGTCAACCAAATAAAGCAGTGCCGTAGCGCCGAATGATTAGTCTATCAGATTAATTTTCCGGCGCTTTTTGTATTGTAAATTGGCACAAATGTAGAACGCAATGGATTTATAATTAAGGCATGAATAAGTAGAGGAGATCAGGACATTGACGGAATTTTTAACAAACACATACACAATAGCATTGCCAATCATATTAACTGCCATTATGGGTTATATCGTCTGGCTGCTTAAGAACCAGAAATCAGACAGAGATGCAAATAGCAGAGGAACAATGCTTCTGCTCCGGGTGCAGTTGATCGAGTACCATGATAAGTACATGAAACTTGGAGAGATACCATCCTATGCGTATCAGAACTTTATGGAGATGTATGATGCATACCATGCTCTTGGCGGTAACGGTATGATCACAAAAATGAAAAATGAAATAGAAGCGCTTCATTTGAAGCAGAAGGAGGCAGTATGACAGATTTAGGATTTTTAAGTGAGTACATGATTCCAGTGATTGTGGGAATCTGCTTGTGCGTAGGCTATGTAATCAAGAAATGGATTAAGGATGTGGATAACAAGTACATCCCTACAGTGTGCGCAGTACTTGGCGTGCTGTTGGCAGTCTGGATGAATGGATGGAGTATCGAACCTGCAATCATCTTAAGTGGTCTTTTTAGTGGTTTGGCAAGTACAGGCTTACATCAGTTATTCAAACAGTATATCGATAAGGGAGGAAAAACAGAATGATTATTAATGTACATGCCGGACACAACCCGGACGGAAAAGTAGCGTGTGGAGCTATCGGAATCATCCAGGAATCCACAGAAGCAAGAAATGTAAAAAATGAGGTTATCAGACAGTTAAATGGGTTAGGACATACTGTTTATGATTGCACTGTGGAAAATGGCAAAAGTGCGAATAACGTACTTTGTAACATCGTAAATAAGTGTAATGCTCATACGGCAGATCTGGACGTATCAATCCATTTCAACGCTGGTGCAAAGGATGATACCGGAAATGGCAAGACAACCGGAACAGAAGTATATATTTACAGCGACAACAGTAAATCCAAAAACTATGCGCAGAGCGTTGCTATGGAAATTGCGAAGCTTGGATTTAAGAACCGGGGTGTAAAAGTCAACCAGAAGCTTTATGTACTCCGTAAGACGAAAGCACCTGCAATGCTGATCGAGTGCTGTTTCGTGGATGATAAGGATGATGTGGCACTGTATGATTATAAGAGCATGGCAACAGCAATCGTGTATGGAATCACAGGGCAGCAGTACATTGAGCCATCCAATAACACATCTGATGACGATGCTGCAACTTCTGGATCAGAGACAAGCGTAGGTGATAAAGATTCTATTTATCGTGTACAGGTCGGAGCGTATCGCAACAAAGCAAATGCTATTGCTTTGCAGGAAAAATTGAAAGCAGCAGGATTTGATGCTGCCATTGTAAAAGCGTAAAACCATAGCCGGTAGAGCTTATCTGCCGGCTGTTTTCGTGTCCGTATTTATTATTTTTAATTGGTAATTCTTTTTATGTATTAGTAACAAATTAGTAACAATTTTTCTGAAACATCAGTAAAATCAGCATATTGTAAAAGGAAAAATTTAATATATTTTTAAAATTAATCATATGGTAATATTTATTTTTTTCATCTATAATAACAACAGTCTGTGCATATAATAAAAAAAAGAAAACAGACAGTTATTTTTGTGAAAAACAGGTAGAGTTTCTGCAGAAAAGTACGTTGATCGTGCAGCACAAGCAGGAGAATGAGAGAAAGAATTACGTATGGTATTTAGCAGTTTTGAATTTTTGTTCCGGTTTCTGCCGGCTTTTTTAATCATATATTTTATCACACCGAAGAAGTTCCGCAACGCAGTACTCTTTTTGGGGAGCATTGCCTTCTACACCTATGGAGAGGCGCAGTATGTCCTGTTGCTGTTAGCGTCAGTCACGGTGAACTATGTGATCGCACGCAGCATGTATAAGACACCGGAGGACGGAAGAGGCAGAAGACAGGCAGTACTGCTTATTCTGGCGCTTTGCTACAATTTCGGAATGCTCTTTTTCTTTAAATACAGCGGTCTGACCACGAAGCTGCCGCTGGGGATCAGTTTTTACACCTTCCAGATCGCAGCGTATGTGATCGATGTGTACCGTGGCATTGTCCCGGCAGAAAAATCTTATGTCAACCTTGGAACCTATCTGACAATGTTTCCACAGCTGATCGCCGGACCAATCGTAAACTATACCGAGGTGAGCAGCTGCCTGAAAAGAAGGACGGTGACAGCACGGGATTTTGAGAGTGGCGTCCGTATCCTTGTGATCGGACTCGGATCCAAAGTCATTATCGCTGACCGGGTGGGAATGTTGTGGAACAACGTGCAGACGATTGGGTTTAACAGTATCTCAACGCCGTTGGCGTGGCTTGGTGCGGTCGCATATTCCATGGAGCTGTATTTTGATTTCGCAGGATATTCGATGATGGCGATCGGACTCGGAAAAATGTTAGGATTCCAGATTCCGGTAAACTTCCGTTTTCCATATATCTCAAAATCGGTGACGGAGTTCTGGCGCCGCTGGCACATTACACTGGGACGGTGGTTCCGCGATTATGTATACATTCCGCTCGGAGGAAGCCGGAAAGGCAGACTGCGGACGATGTTCAACCTTTTTGCTGTGTGGATACTGACCGCACTGTGGCACGGGGCAGGATATAATTTTCTGATCTGGGGCGGCATGCTGCTCGGGGCTTTATTTCTGGAAAAATTGTTTTTGCTTCCATTTTTACAGAAAAGCAAAGTGATCGGACATGTCTATCTGTTGCTGTTTGTGCCTGTGACATGGATGGCATTTACGATCACGGATGTGCATCAGCTTGGAATTTATCTGACACGTATGTTTCCGTTTGTGAATGCACATACCGGCATGGTCAATTCCATGGATTACATCAAATATCTGAAAGATTATGACAGCCTGCTGGCGATGGGAGTTCTTTTTGCAACTCCGGTTCCGGCGGTGATTTATGGAAGAATAAAGCGGGGGATGTTCGGTACGCTGGCAATTGCGGTGATCTTTGCACTCAGCATGTACTACCTTGCGGTATCTGCAAACAATCCATTTTTATACTTTAATTTTTAGATAACAGGAAGGAGCAGAAATGAAAAAAATCAGATATTGCAAAATCACCATTCTGATTTTAGCTGGCTGGGCAATCCTGTCAGCGATAGGATTTCTGGGAAAAGATACGATTTACAGCCGTTATACGGTCGATCCGGTAAAAACACCGTACTTTGTTCTGGTCATGCAGGGCATACACGATGGGATTTACCCATGGAGCAGCGACTATGAGTCACTCTGGGATAAATGGGAACATCTGGCAGAACTGAGAAGAGATGAGGAGCAGATATCCGCGACTGAGAGCACAGAACCTGCCGTAGCGGGAACGGAGAGTATGGTAGAAACGGAGGCAGTGGCTGAGACAGAGCAGGAGGAAGTAAGAAGCTTTCACCCGGTGGACGCCGGGTACTTCTCAGACGCAGTGTTTATCGGTGATTCGAGAACCGTGGGACTTCATGATTACGGCGGACTCGATGACAGCACTTTTTATGCGACCGTCGGCATGAATGTATACAACCTCTGGACAGAAAAGTTCTGTGAAGTGGACGGGGAAAAAGTGACATTAGAGGAAGCGCTTAAGGCAAAAAAATACGGGAAAATCTATTTCCAGATCGGAATCAATGAGATGGGAAGGGGAACGCTGGATGGCTTCATGACAGCCTATGAGGATTCTGTGGAAAAATTCCGGGAACTGCAGCCGGACGCTGTAATCTTCGTTCAGGGGATCATGAAGGTTGCAAAAGAAAAAAGTGATAAAGATCCGATTTTTAACAATGTGGGGATCGAGCAGCGGAATGAGCGGATCGCTGCACTCGCAGACGGAAAAAATATCTTTTACCTTGACATGAATGAGGTCGTATGCGATGAGGAAGGCAACTTAAAGAGCAGTCTGACGTTCGACGACATTCATCTGTATGGTTCAAAATATGGGATTTGGGTGGATTACCTGAAGGAGAATGGAATCTGAAAAAACGCTATGGTGCAGGAAATAGCATCATAGCGTTTCTTTTAATCGTTTTTCTCAAAAATCGTGAAGGTATTTTTGTTGAATTCCAAAATGCCGGCATCTCTCAATTTGCACAATTCATTGGACATGGCAGAGCGGTCGACAGAGAGATAGTCGGCAAGCTGCTGGCGGTTGAATGGAATGGTAAAGGTTGAAGCATTGGCTTTTTTCGATTCCATGGACAGGTAGGAGAGCAGTTTCTCTCTGGTGGTGCGCTTGGACATATGTTCTAACTTGCGGTTTAACTGGAAATTTTTCCGGGACACTAACGTTAGAAGATTGCGGATCAGCCGGTTGTGAAACGCACAGGCGGAGGGGCAGACCGTCAGGATCTTAGAGACCTCCAGAAACAAAATGCGGCAGGTGGAAGCAGCAAAAATATTCATTTCCAGCGGTTCGGTGGAATTGATCGCATAGGCTTCCCCGAAAATATCGCCCGGGACACATTCTGCCATCAGGTTGGCATTGCCCCAGAAGTCCTCTTTTACAATGTGTACACTCCCCTCCAGTACAATGCCAATGCCTGTGATGGTTTCCCCATAGGAAAAAATGATCTCGTCTTTGATAAATGTCGTCTCCCGTGCAGAGAGGCAGGAGAGCATGTCCCTGATCTCATCGGTTGTGATCCCTGTGAATACAGAGGTCTGTAATAAAAGCAGATCGTCGTTTGTCATAGAAACTCCCTTCAAATGTATGTTCGTAGAATAAAACATAATTACGTTGTAAAAACAACGGAAAAATTTTCTTTATTATATTAGTATGCACATAGAAAGTCAAATGAAACAAATAATAGATATGCAGACAACAGGAGGAATGGAAGATGGTAAGAAGAATTATAGAGATCGATGAGGAAGCATGTGTAGGATGTGGTCTTTGCGCAGAGGCATGTCATGAAGGAGCGATTGCAATGGTGAATGGAAAAGCGAAGCTTATGCGCGATGATTATTGTGACGGTCTCGGCGACTGTCTGCCGGCCTGTCCGGTAGATGCGATCCATTTTGTGGAGCGTGAGGCAGCAGCTTATGATGAGAAGGCAGTGGAAGAACATAAAAAGAGCAAAGAGGCGGCAAAGACACCATGCGGATGTCCGGGAAGCCAGGCGAGAGCCATCCGGAGAGAGGCAGATGCAGACAGAAGCGTAGAGCTACAGACGGCAGGAGAAATCGGTTCCGAACTGACACAGTGGCCGGTACAGATCAAGCTTGCACCGGTCCGTGCGCCATACTTTGACGGCGCAAAGCTGCTGATCGCAGCGGACTGCAGCGCATACGCCTACGGAGATTTCCACCGTAAATTCATCCGCAGCCATGTGACACTGATCGGGTGTCCAAAGTTAGATGATGTGGACTATTCTGAAAAGTTGACAGAAATTATCAAAAACAATGACATCAAATCTGTTACAATAACACGTATGGAAGTGCCTTGCTGTGGCGGAATTGAGATGGCTGCGAAAAAAGCATTGCAGAACAGTGGAAAATTCATTCCATGGCAGGTAGTGACCATTTCTACGGACGGAAGAATCCTGGAATAACAGTAAAATTCTGCGGTTGTCTCCACTTACAGGAGATATTTCGGAAAAAAGAAAGAGAGGACGAAAATATGAGTGAAACAAGCGTAAATCAGAGAAAAGTGGCAATGATCGGATGCGGTTTTGTAGGATCTGCAACAGCATTTGCATTAATGGAAAGCGGTCTGTTTTCCGAGATGGTTCTGATCGATGCTGATAAAAACAGGGCAGAGGGAGAGGCGCTGGACATCAGCCATGGACTTCCTTTTGCAAGACCAATGAAAATCTATGCCGGAGATTATGATGATATTGTGGATGCAGCGATCATCATCGTGACAGCAGGCGCCAATCAGAAACCGGATGAGACAAGATTAGACCTTGTCCAGAAAAATGTTGGTATTTTCAAATCCATCATTCCGGAAATTGCAAAAAGAAACTGCGGAGGAATCCTGTTGATCGTTTCCAATCCGGTGGATATTCTGACCTACACGGCATTGAAATTGTCTGGTTTCCCGGAAAACCGGGTGCTTGGCTCCGGAACGGTGTTAGATACTGCAAGATTAAAATACAACCTCGGCGAGCATCTGAATGTGGACAGCCGGAGTGTGCACGCATTCATTATCGGCGAACACGGCGACAGCGAGCTTGCAGCATGGAGCAGCGCCACTGTTTCGGGTGTGCCGATCAATACATTCTGCGAGATGCGCGGACACTTCAACCATGACGAAGCGACCGAGCGTATTGCAGAGAATGTAAAAAACAGTGCTTACGAGATCATTGCAAAGAAAAAGGCGACCTACTTTGGAGTTGCAATGGCAGTGCGCAGAATCTGCGAGGCGATCATCCGCGACGAAAAATCCATTTTACCGGTATCGAATCTGATGCACGGAGAATTCGGGATTTCCGATATTTCCTTAAGCATGCCGGCGATCGTGGGAGCGCACGGTGTGGAAAACCGGATCCCGATCGCTCTCGATGAGGAGGAAACAGAAAAACTGCAAAGTTCTGCCGGCACTTTAAAGAAAATTATTGAAGAAGTGTTATAAAAAATGATAGAATGAAAGAAAAAGCCAGACATATTTTGTGTTTGGCTTTTCTTAAGTCTGGAGAGAAAAACATGGAAAAAATATTAATCTATCAGGTAAAAGAAAAAGAAGCGGTAAAACAGCTGCTTGCGCCAATGAAAATCCGTCTGGATGAGATCAAAGCCGCAGATTTACGGCAGAGTATCGGGGATCTCGCAGAGGGAAAAAAGAACGTGCTCACAGCACCATTTACCGGCAGCGCACCACAGGAGAGCCTTATGGTATTCTGCGGTGTGAATGAAAAGCATTTTGACAAAATACTGTTTGAACTGCGCCGGAAACAGATCCCGGTTGACTATAAAGCAGTCCTTACACCATCGAACCGGAAATGGAGTGTGCTTATGCTTATGCTGGAACTTACGAAGGAGAAAAACAGCTTCCGGCAGGGAAACTGAAACGGAACAGGGACAGATCCGAACCGGAAATGGACAAGCGTGCAGATTCTTGTATGAAATGTAAAAATATGGTAACATAATGATATATGTCTGCGTACAGAGACAGTATCTGACGGCAGACCGCGTATGGAAATATGATATTTCACACGAAGGAGAATGAAAAATGGAACATTTCATGAATCTGGTGTTGATCAAAAATATATATATTGGTATTCCAATGGCTGCACTCATATGCTATCTGTTTTTACTATTCTGTTTTCTGAATGTTGCAGAGAAATCATCAGAAGTAAGAGATCTCAAGGCAATACTGTCGGCATTATTGTCCTGGACAGGCGGCGCTGTGCTCATGAGACTGCAGATCAGCCCGGGGATACAGTTCTGGTATCATGTATCACTGATGGGACTTTTTACGATCCCGATACTGATATATGGATTTTTGTTCCATTATCTTGACATCCGGGGAAAGGACAGATTTCTGGATGGCTGTATGGCTGTGACAGTATCAGCTGTCCTGCTGAATGTTTTTACCGGTTGTATTCTCCCACCGCCGGAAGTGCAGATCATGGCGAATGGCGGTATATCCTACCATTATCATGCAAAAACAGGCATCTGGTTGCTGGCAGCAGCAGAGATATTTCTGTTAGTGTATGTAACGCTGCTTGCCCACAAAAAAATCGGGGAACAATTAGAGTACCGGAAAAAACTCGGCCCATTATTAATAGGAACACTGCTCATCATGGGTGGAAATATTCTGTGCGTGATGCCATGGAGCGGTGATTTCCCATTCGATACCCTTGGCGGAGTGGGAATGGCGGTCTGTTTTGTATACATTATTTATAAACAGTATCTGTTCTCATTTTCCATGCGTGCGACAACAGGTGCCGTATATTTGATCGCAGTAGTTGTAGCGTTTCTTCCAATGATTATTTTGGAGCCAAACATTGACCATGTGATCGGCCAGACGGACAGCTTTACCAGACAGTTTATCACAGTGTTTGTCGTTCTGCAGTGCCTCTGGATGGTGCTGGTCATGAGCTATGCCAGAAAATGGCTGGAGCGTATCCTGTACCAGAAGAAAAAGCACATTGTGGAGAGCCTTGTGGAATTTCAGGATATGGCGGCTTCAATCCTGAATAAAAAAGAACTGTACCAGAGAATCCGAAGCACCGTCAGTTCGGCAGTACCGGACTCGTATGCACGTATTTTTGAAAAAAGAGATGACCATTTTGTGGAGTGTACGGCAGACGGAGACCGGGTGCTGGACACAGAGGAAGAGGCAAGGCTGAGGTCATTCTGTGGCACCGGCGGCATTCATAAAAAACCGGAGATCGCAGTTTTTAAGTATGACGATAAAATTTATGGATTTTTATATGTGGAGCTTCACAGAAAAAACAGGCTGATCTATGATGAGGCGGACTGTATCCGGCAGATCGGGAACAGTGTATCCGGCGCATTAAAAAATATCAGTGCCTATGAAAAAGTATATCAGGTGTCCATTCATGATGAACTGACAGGTCTGTATAACCGCAGCTATTGCAGTGAATTTATGAAAAATCTGGATATAAAGGAACATCCGACAGGAATGATATATCTGGATATGGATAACTTTAAGTTATACAATGATCTGTACGGCGAGGAGACCGGAGACCAGATCCTGAAGTGGAGCGCATCCCAGGTGCAGAACCTCTGCAGTGAGAAAATGTCGGTATTCCGTGTCGGTTCCAATGAATTTCTTATTATTGCGGAAGAAAACAGAAAAGAAATACTATTGTCGTTTGCGCGGCTGATACAGAATACGATATTAGAACAGAAAGAAGATAAGCCAAAAGTCATCCAGCCGATTACGTTCAGCATTGGAATCGCATGGGACAAAAACATGGCAGAAAGTGCAGGAAAATTATTCCGCCAGGCAAGACGGGCAGCCTTCTATGCAAAAGGAAATGGTAAAAACCGTATCGAGATTTACGAGAAGAGTTTTGAGGGACAGGAACAGAGCAGGGAGAAAGGTTATGAGCAGGTAACGCCGACGATTTTTGCGCTGATGGCAGCAGTTGATGCCAAGGATTCGTTCACCTTTGAACACTCTGAGAATGTTTCCGGGTATGCGATGAAGCTTGCAGCAAAAATGGGGCTTCCAAAGGATGATATCCAGACTGCAAAAGTGGCAGGTCTGCTCCATGATATCGGAAAAATCGGTATCCCGGAAAGCATCTTAAAGAAGAAGGGCAAACTGACAGATGAGGAATACGAGGTAATGAAAACTCATGTGGAGAATTCCATTGAGATGATCCATTTCCTCCCGAATATGAACTATGTCATTCCGGCGGTTTTATCCCATCATGAACGCTATGATGGAAAAGGCTATCCGGGCGGTGTCAAGGGAACGGACATCCCGATTTTAGGCAGGATCCTTGCAGTGTGTGACAGCTTTGATGCAATGGTGTCCCGGAGGGCTTATAAGGATGCCTTAAGCGTGGAGTATGCGATCGGGGAATTAGAAAAAGGAAAAGGCACGCAGTTTGATCCGGATGTCGCAGAAGCATTTATTGAATTGATCGAGGAAGATCCTTCGTTTCAGATGAAGGCTTCGTAATATCTTTTTATTATGATTTCAAGGAAGAGTGCGTTTACCGCTTTGATGTTTGAAAAGCATCCCAAAATGCAGAGAATGCCGGAAAAAAAGGGGGATTTTATGGCGGTATTCTCGGCATTTTTTTGTATTGGAATGTATTTATTTTGTGACATTGTTGAAAACGAGAAGTAAGATAGAATGAGTAAGTATGTATTACTATGTGATGATCATTGGATTAGGGGGAAAGCAGAGTGAAAGAGTTAAGGGTAGATAAAAAATTAAGAAATAAAATTATAGGAACAGGATATAAAAAGACTGTGGAATGGACACAGGCAAAAATAAAGAGAATTATTTTTATTGATATTTTTGCAGCAATACCGGAAGTGGCAGCATTGATAGCACTGATAGATGCGTTGTTAAAAAAAATGGAGACATGGGAACTTGTTGTGATTCCGGGAGGTGTGTGGTGTAGTACAGCATTGATACCATTGTGTGTAGCAATAATCTATTATAAGATAATTAGAAATAATTCAAGCGTATCATATGAGATGTATAAAGAAGAACAACTTTTTTATGATGATGAAGGCTTTACATTTTCTTTTACAGATTATGGTGGTGTGCCGGGTAATTGGACATATCAAATTAAGTATAAAGAAATAGAAGACCTTATTGACTATCCTAATATAAGTATGATCAGGATAATAGGACATTATCCATTTGAGTTATTTCAAAATGGAAGAGTATCAGTTTATAACAGGGAATGTTCAGATGAAATTAAGGTTTCAATAGGTTATTATTATGACGCTTTTGATGAGTTTAAACGAACTTTATCTGAAAAATCAGGATTAAAGTTTGAAACAAAAGATTATTGATAAGGGATTGTATATACAAATCATGCAATGTAGTCTGGAGGTGCGTATGGAAAACAAGATTGAATTTATTAATAAAGTATACATGGGGAAAGAAGCGAAAAGTGGGAAAAAAGTTTTTTCGGTTATTGCGGGGGTTTTGTTTGCAATCGTTTTAATTGGCTCTTTTCTTATTGCAGGAGGAGTCGGTGGCATATCAGTATCCGTTTTAGGCTTAGTGGTATACAATTTGTCTAATACAGGTGGAAAGAAAACAAGTACCTATATTTTAACGGTAGCATTTTTTGAAGTGGATTCTGAGGGAGTTGTGTTAACACATTCGTTGATTGATTACAATGACAAATCGGGGATCAGGGATGAGATCAATTCAATGAAATGGGATGCAATAAAAGGAATTTCCTATAGTGAAGAACTAAATTCGATATGCATTGATGGAAAGGGAGAAAAAAAGACCATCTGGAAAAGTGAAAAAAGAAAAGAACGTTCACCTCGAAAAAAAGCGATAAATAGGATTATTCTCTATCTACCATATGATAGCAAAGATAAATTTATTCATTTGTTTATGACATATGGGAAAGAAATAGAAATGGTAAAATAGGTATGCGTTTTTAATGTGAAAAAGAGTAAGTAGAGCAAAAGAAAAATGAATATATTTGAAGCGTCCATACCGTTGTCTGCTGGTATCAAGGTGGCTAAATGTTTAGATTCAGCCGCCACATTTGTGGCGGCTTGTTTCCTCTTATGCGTCAGAAGAAATAGTTTCTACTTCCTGTTGAGACAAGCCTGAAAATTTTGCAATCTCTTCTATCGTAAATTTGTTCGATTGCAGCATCCTTCTGGCAGTTTCAATTGCAGCATGGTTTTGTCCTTCGGAAAATCCGGATTCACGACCTTCAGAAAATCCGGTTTCATGTCCGGATTTTTCACCATCAGAAAAACCGGCTTCATACTCAGCCTTTCGCAATTTCTTCTCTTCCAATTCTTTATCATATTCAAAAATACTCATACTGATAACCTCCGCACGATTTTTGGAAAGAAATTCTGCAAGAATCCCTTCCTTTATGCATTCGTCAACAGCACATTCTACAGCCTGATTCAGAGACATGTTGGCAGCATAGTGCCGTACTCTGGCGACATATTGCGCGTATTCTTTCAAAGTGCTGCAATGCTGCATCAATTCAGCATTATGTCCTTCGTTTACATTTAATACAGTGACAGTCAATTCAAGCTTTGGTTCGCCTGACAGATTTTCAAATGCTGAAGAAAGCTTAAGTTCAGTGCAGTCGGATAATATCGTTGAACCATTATAAAACTCAATAAAATTCGGAGCAGGAATTTTTTGCAAAGTAGAAGAATAGAGAGATTTCTTATCCACGAGTTTCTGATATTCGTTACTGATATAGAATAAATCCCGAAGAGGGATATTTGGATTGTAGGTTGACTGGTGCTCGTACAGATATAAATTAGTATCAATGATAAATGCGAGGTCATTTTTCATACCCATGTAAATTGCATTTTCTAATGTGACGATTTCCAAGTCATCAGGATTTTTATAATCTCTCTGATTTACTGCGTTGTAGAGTGAAAGCAGGTTCTTACGGTTGGAAAATAACATCCGAAAAACGGTGTCTTTATAATTCCGGTTGGCTGCAGGAACTTTAACTGTGAAAGTTTTCTTTGTGTTTTGTAGTTTTCTTTTTCGTTTTGCCATAAATGATTCCTCCTGAGATCGGCGGGGCAGTTGGAAAACTGTCCAGGCAGGAGAAATCTATATTTCTGATATCCGTCTCCTGCTTTTAAATTAGTTAATGGGTAATTGAAAGCATAGATACGAATGAATTACGGAGATTATCAGAGATAATCAGCCGTTTCCAGAATATAGATGGCAAATGCACCATAAAGATTTTGTAAAATATGCTTTCTGTCATTGTAACATGAGAGATAATTGCAGACAAGAAGAATTTTACAACTTTTTTATGAGGGTTTTGATGATTTTAAACGAACTGTATCCGAAAAATCAGGAGTAAAGTTTGAAACAAAAAAGCATTAGAGAATAAGAAAAACACTGAGACAGGAGAGGTATGCGAGTGCAGCGGAAGGATTGGGAAGGATGGTTGCATAGATTCGCAGGACTACATATAGTTCACCTTGAAAAGAAAAACGGCAAATTGTATAATTGCCATAGGAATCATTATCAGTTCCGATTTTGAATGATTGGAACTGATATAAGAGTCGAAAACTGCAAAGAACTGCTTGGTCAGCAGACACTAACTACGAACAGCGTCAGGACGTTATCGCTTGATATATGAAGGGTGAGGTGCAGTATTATGAGAAACTTGAGAAGAATCACAGTAATTATGGTCATGGTATGTCTTATGATAGGACAAAGTGGGTGTACTGGAATTTTTGATTCAACAAAAAGTGAAGTTCGCATTGCGAAGAAAGTATTAAAAGAAAAATATAATGAAGACTTTGAAATCATTACACTGGGAGGACACTGGGGAACACTGACGAATGATACCTTTACTGTAAAATGCTATCCGGTGTCTGATCCTGACTGCATCTTTAAAGCTGAGATACAAAAAGAGGGGCATTATGTTTATGATGAGTATGTTTCGACTCGCGTGTGTAAAAGATTAAAGACAGAGATAGAAGAAATGATGAATGGCGTGCAGGTGTCTGTTTATGTACATGCTGTACCGTCTTCAAATGATGGAACAGATAGTAATGTATCATACGAAGAATTTGTGAAAGAAAATAAGGTACACTTTGGTATATATCTTGTTATACGAGATAGTTATGAATCTGTAAGTGGATCGGTGGAAACTTTGGTTGAGAAATATCCATGCTTAAAAGATAGCGGAAGCAGAGTCCTATATTGGGAAAATGTTTCAAGTGAAAAAATAAATGAGTTTGATGAGTTGGCAAAAGAGGCAACAACATTTAATGGGACAATGCAAGCATTACTGGAACATCCACCTATAATTGTAGAATTACAAACGGAATATTAAGGGAGAAGGGAACGTTATGAAAAAGTATATTTTATTATTGGTAACAGCACTGCTATTGACAGGTTTAGCAGGGTGCAGCATGACAAAAAACAGATATAACCATTATGGAGTTGTGAAATATCTTGAAAATAAATATGATGATAAATTCGAATATTATGAAACTTATGGGGGTACGCTGTTTGATTCAGACTCATGGAAGAAATTTATTTGTACCAGTGAAAAATATCCGGGAAAACATATTTTAGTAATTTATGATGTGAAATATAAAAAATATCATGATAATTATCTGGATATTAAATATGCTCGTCAAGTGGATGAATTATTTGATTCTATGTTGTCGGAAGTCTTTGGGGAGAATACATATTGTTTTCCACATTATGAGGATGAAGATATTGATGGGAGTGTATCAGAGTTTGACGGAGATACTACTTTTGAACAATATATAGCAATGAAGCGTCTGTTTTTATATTCTTTTGTAAAAAGTGATAAGAGCAATGAAGAAATTGAACATGAGATGAAAGAACAGTTATTGAATAATGGTATATGGTGTTATGAGATAAACCTCTATTTTGATGAAGATCTTGATGAAAATACTTTGGATTATTTTGCATATAGAAATGACGTAATAAGAAAGGGAAAAAAGTCAAGACATTTTTATGCAAAAATGAAAGATAACAAGACATTTACAGAATGTTATTGGGAGGTTGATTAAGATGTCAGAATTTGATAATGAAACAGCAGATGTTTCGGCGGTGTTAGATGCGTATATGTATTTGGATTACCAGTATAAGTCCAAAGGCAAGCAAGAAGAAAATTTAAATGAAATACTAGAAAAAATAGAAGATGATTATAAAGATAATGAATACTACAAAGTATTAAAAAAAGCCTGTGAGGTGAATCCAAGCCTTGGAGAATATACGCTGGTCAGTCAGAGCCATTATGATCATGAGACAAATGGACAGGATTTTTTCAACTATACAGGAGAAGAATGTACAGATGATCCAATACAGGCATGTGCATTCAAAAGTCCTGACGGAGATTTATATGTGGCATACAGAGGAACCGGTTCTAAAAGATGGGGAGATAACGGACAGGGGTTTGTGGATGAATCCACAGATATGCAGGAAGCTGCCAGAGCATACTTTGACCATGTTGTGGAACAATATGGATATGAAGGAAATCTATATGTGACAGGTCATTCAAAAGGCGGCAATGAGGCACAGTATGTGATGATGACATCTGAACATCGGAGTGAGATCACGGCGTGTTATTCGATAGAGGGACAGGGATTTTCTGACAGAGCAATAGAAAGATTTAAAAAAGATAATCAGGACTATGAGGAAATATTAGGAAGAATGTTTTCCATTAACAGTGATATGGATCCGGTGCATAAACTGATCGGAGTAATCATTCCGGAGGAAAACACTTATTATGTGAATACGCACTATGAAGATTCAGATGGAAAGAAAAATTATACATATGTGCACGATGTGCGTGGAATTATACAGGGGGCAGAGATTGACTGGCAGAGAGATGAAGACGGAAATATCACCCATGGAACGGAAGGATGGCTGAGCAGACTGGCAGGAATACTGAATGATAATTTGCAGAAACTTCCGGAAGACAAGAAGGGAGCTTGTGCGATCGCCTTAATGGAGACAATTGATCTTTTGCAGGGAGGATCCATGGATGATGCGACTGCTTTCAGGAGTGATTATGCAGTATTAGAGATAATAGGCATCCCACTGATCACTGCTTCAGCTATGGAATATGTGCTGATTGCGGCATATGAAAAGAATGGTGCTGTTGGAGCATTGGCGGCTGTAATATTGGAAGTAAGTTTTTTACAAACAATAGTATTTGGGGATGTACTATTAGAGGCATTAGTTAAGATCGCAGATGGTGCAAATTATATCATGAATATGATAGATGCAGTGGAGCAGATCATAGATAAGGCAAAGGAACTGTGTACAGGAGCTGGAGCGTGGATGGAAGATGCTTTGCGGGAGCTGGCGGCAGTTGTCAACAACATCAGAGAATTACTGTATACGGGTTCTTCGGGTTACAGATATGCTGCTGAAAACCCATATCTTGAAATCAATACAACATCAATGAGGGAGTATGCAGCAACATTGTCGGCATTAAGTACGAGAGCCAAAAATCTTGACAGCAGCATGAACAGCTTGTATAGGAATCTTGGAATCGACTGGAGCTCCATATCAAATCTGGCAGCATTATTAAAAGCTGAGATCGTTCTTGATTTCGCAAATCGGTTGGATAAATGTGTAGAATATATGAATCAGACAGCAACGGATTTTGAAAATGTAGAAAGAGAACTTGCAGGTAGTTTATAGCATATATAGAAGTATTGGGTATAGATTGAATGCTTCGAAAGGAGTCGCAATGTCAAAAGAAAATCCAGGAGTAATCTTTGATGCTTCTAATAGTTGGAACGGATATAATCATCAGGGAAAGCTGGTAATATTATTTGCGATAAAACAAATATTAGAAGTATATGATAAAACTCTTTCAGTTGATGAGAATAAACATATGTTGGAAACACTTTGATTCAACAAAGGATATACTTCAGGGACTTTTGACACAAGATGGTGAACAGTTTG